>Ga0196978_1000002_pt1:450000-710113 | contig 710113 bp, 614 predicted proteins | sample S3v_2013CmetaG_FD_155491 | JGI IMG/M metagenome (GOLD analysis project Ga0196978, IMG submission 155491) | Soil microbial communities from Anza Borrego desert, Southern California, United States - S3+v_20-13C | ecosystem: Environmental > Terrestrial > Soil > Desert | place: USA... | reverse complement strand
TGCGTCTCCAGGCCATCCGCGCATTCTAGCAACGTCAGTTAGCTCGCGGGCAGGCATCGAGCCTGCCCTCAAGCTGGCTCATCCATCCCCACCGCAAGCGGTGGGGCATTAAGAGCCTTTTTCGTAAATGGAGTTGATTTTCGGCGTGGCTCGCGATTAACAACTCAGCACGCCTTACTCTCAACGACTATTCACTATTTACCATTTACTATTTACTGCCTTCAGAACTTCCTCATCTGCGGGTCGAGCGCGTCGCGCAGGCCGTCGCCGAGGAAGTTGAGCGAGAAGAGCGTCAGCGCCATCGTCACGCCGGGGAAGATGAGCTGCCAGGGGAAGACCGCGATGTTCTGGATGCCCTCCTGCGCGAGACTCCCCCACGAGGCGTACGGAGCCTGAACGCCGAGGCCCAGGAAGGAGAGGAACGCCTCCTGCAACATCACCGAGGGGATGGTCAGCGTCGCGTAGACGATGACCGGCCCCAGGGCGTTCGGCACGATGTGGCGGAAGATTATCTTCGGCGTCGAGACGCCGGTCGCGCGCGCCGCCAGCACGTACTCCTGGTTCTTGAGCGAGATGACCTGCCCGCGCACGATGCGCGCCATCGTCAGCCACGAGACCGCGCCGAGCGCCGTGAAGAGCAGGAAGATCTGTTGCAGCGGCCCGCGCCCGCCGAAGAAGGCCAGCAGCACGATGACGACCATCATGTAGGGGATGGCGTAGAGCACGTCCACGATGCGCATCAACAGGTCGTCCACCTTGCCGCCCAGGTAGCCGGCGGTCGCGCCCCACGTCACCCCGATGAGGAGCGAGACGATGGTCGAGATGATGCCCACCATCAGCGAGATGCGCCCGCCGAGCAGCACGCGCGCCAGCACGTCGCGCCCCGCCGCGTCCGTCCCCATCGGGTGCGTCCAAGAGAAGGAGCCGTCGGGCTCCGTGAAGGGCGGGAGTGACAGGGTCTGCCCCGGCGGGATGTAGTCGTAGGTGAAGCCGGTCGTCATCCTGATGATCCAAGGGCCGACGAGCACGGCGACGGCGATGATGCCCACGACGTACATGCCGAAGACGGCCAGCTTGTTCCGGAGCAGGCGCTTCCACGCGTCGCGCCACAGGGAAGTCCCCTTCGCGGGCGCGGCCGACTCGCCGGCCGTGCGCACGTCGCCCTCGCCGACGGCCGTCTCGGGGAAGGCGTGAATCTCCGCGCCGCTCCGCCCGGCGACGGGGGCGCTCGGTGGAGTGCCGCGCGGCGTGAGCGCGGGCTCGCCTGCCTCCCACGCGTTCGGCCGCGAGCGCCCCTCTTCGGTCGGCACCTGCGGTGTCCTCTCGTCGCTCATCAGTTCAGTACCGTATCCGCGGGTCGATGAAGCCGTAGGCGACATCGACGAGCAGGTTGAAGACCAGCACGAGGATCGACGTGAAGGCGACGATGCCGAGGATGAGCGGCTCGTCGCGGTTCAGGTTCGCGTTGATGAAGTAGGTGCCGAGGCCCGGCAGCGCGTAGATGCGCTCGACCACGACCGTCCCCGTAATCAAGATTGCGAGCGCGGGGCCCGTAAACGAGACGACCGGGAGGAGCCCGCCGCGCAAGGCGTGGCGCAGCACCACCTGCCGCTCCGTCAGCCCCTTGGCGCGCGCCGTGCGGATGTAGTCCGACCGCAGCACTTCGAGCATCCCCGCCCGCGTCAGCCGCGCGATGTAGGCCATGTAGATGGCCGAGAGCGTGACCACCGGCAGCACGAGGCTCTTCGAGGGGAAGCCGCCCCACCGGGCGGGCGGCAGCCAGTAGAGCGTGAGCGAGAAGATGAGGACGAGGATCGGCCCTAGGACGAAGTTGGGCATGCTGATGCCGAGCATCGAGAACCCCATCGCCGCGTAGTCGAACTTCGAGTTCTGTTTGAGCGCCGCGACGGTGCCCAGCGTCGTGCCGACGAGGAGGGCCAGCAGGTAGGCGCACGTCCCGACGGCGAACGAGACGGGCAGCGTCCGGCGGAGCACGTCGTTGACCGTCTCGGTCTCGTAGCGGAGCGAGTTCCCGAAGTCCAGGCTCATGATGTTGCGCATCACGCGGGCGTACTGCACGTACCAGGGCTCGTCGAGCCCGTACTTGGCGCGGATGTTCTTCTCGACGGCGGGCGGCAGCTTCCGCTCGCTGTCGTAGAAGTTGCCGGGGGCGAGCCGGATGAGCGCCCACGTCAGCGTGATGACGACGAGCACCATCGGCACGGTCACGAGCAGGCGGCGCAGGACGAAGCGGAACTTCATCGGGCTACTCCTTCACCTCGGCCAACTCCTGGGTCGTCATGTCGGGCATCCCCCGATCCCACTTCGCGCGGTCGTGCTCGATGTAGACGTACTTCCACGCGTGCAGCGTCCCCGCGTTCGGGTACATGCCCTTGACGTAGGGCTTCTTCATCCAGCTCGTCGCGGGCTTGAGGAGCGGGATGATCGGGGCCTCTTCGAGCAGGTACTCCTCGGCCTTCGAGAGCAGCGCGTAGCGCTTCGCCTGGTCGGGCTCGCGGTTCGCCGCGACCAGCATCCGGACGAACTTCTGGTCGAACCAGCCCGTCCCGTTGTCGCCGCCCTCGGTGGCGAAGAGCCCGAGGTAGGTGTAGGGATCCATGTAGTCGCCCGACCAGCCGGCGCCGCCCGCGAATCCCTTGTATTCGAGCTTGACGCGGACGTTGACGAAGGTTTTCCACTCGATGGCGCGCAGCGGGATGGTGACGCCGAGGTTCTGCTTCCACTGCGCCTGCACGAACTCGGCGACCTGCCGGTTCGACTCGCTCGTGTTGTAGATGACCTCGATGGTGTTGGCCGGGAACTTCTTGGGGTCGAACTGACCCGAGCCGTCCTTGTAGCCCGCCTCGGCCAGCAGCTTTTTCGCCCCCTCGATGTCGAAGTCGTAGCCCTTCGGGCTCTGGTAGCCGTAGAGGATGCCCTTGGGGACGAAGGTGTTGTTGGCCTTCGAGACGGCGCGGAACTTCTCCAGCGCGTCCCGGTCGAGGGCCATCGCGAACGCCTTGCGCACGCGCTTGTCGTCCATCGGCGGCTGCGTGGTGTTGATCTGCCAGTACTGCGAGCCGTTCTCCGGCATGTCCATGTAGTCGGCCGCGTGGCGGAGGCCGGCCTTGAGCCAGGAGGCCGGGACGGTGTGGTTGTAGGTCGCGTCCACCTCGCCCGACTTGTAGAGGTTCATCATCGTCGTCTGGTCGTCGAGCGGGATGAAGATGATCTTCTCCAGCCGGACTTTGTCCGCGTCCCAGTAGTGCGGGTTCTTGACGACGACGAGCTGGTTGTACGGCTTGTGCTCGGCCAGCATGTGCGTGCCGCTGGTCACGATGTTGCCGGGCTTCGTCCAGTTGACGCCGTACTTCTCGACGGTCGGCTCGTGGACGACGCGGAAGAACTGGTGCTGGACGAGCCCCATGAAGTAGGGCGCGGGCTGGCGGAGCGTGATGCGCAGCGTGTAGTCGTCCACCGCCTCGACGCCCACGTCGTCGGCCGTGACGGGGACGAGCTCCTTGCCCTCGACGAGCGCGGCCAGCTTCGGGTTGGCCTTGAGCGCCTTCTCCCGATCCTTCTCGTCCGACGGGACGAAGAGGCGGTCGGGCTCGTGCATGCGGCGGTGGAACTCCGTGTCGGGCGCGGCGTCTTCGCCGCCGACGGGCGCGGGAGCCTCCGCGTCCGCCGCGCCGCCCGACCCGGCGGCCTCGGAGGCGAGGACGAAGCGGCCGGTCTTCGGGTCGCGGACGAAGGAGCCGCCGTTGCTGTAGGCTTCGGCGTTCTTGATCTCCCACGCGAGGAAGGCGACGCGCGAGGCCAGCTCCGGCTTGAGGCCGCGCCTGATGGTGTAGGCGAAGTCGCGCGCGGTGATGGGTTCGCCGTTGGAGAACCTGGCGTTTTTGCGGAGGAAGAAGACGAACTCGGTGGCGTCGCCGTTGACCTTCCAGCTCTCGGCGACGCCGGGGATCGGCTCCATCGTCTTCGGGTGGTACTCGACCAGCCCCTCGTAGAGCGCGATGTCGAGGCGCGCCTCGGGCTGCCCCGAACTCATCTGCGGGTCGAGCGACTCCGGCTCGGAGCCGGTGATGTAGCGGAGCGTCTGCCCCGGCGGCGGCTCTAGCTTGCCGAAGAATTCCGACTTCTGGACGGGAGGCCCGCAGGCGACCAGGAGGAGGGCGAAGGAGAGTACGAAGGTCAGAAGGCGCGCGGTCTTTCCTGCGGTCATGGCAGTATCACTCCTGCTTCAACCGGGACACGGGCGGGGCTCGGGGGACGTAGAAAAATTACATGCGGCTTAACAAACCGTTTCCGAACTTATCACGCCCCGCACTGCCAAGCAAGGATGAAGTGCGACGCCTATAACGATGCGCGGCGGCGAGCGAACAGTTGCTCAAAAACAGTAAGCGGTAGGCAGAAGGCAGTAGGCAGCCGCTCCGCGTTTCGGACGTTGAAAGATTAATCCGGAGGTTTCGGCAGAAAAGTTTTTAACTGCCTACTGCCATCTGCCTACTGCCTACTTCTTTTCAGCACAAGCCTCGCGGCCTGCTCGGGCGCGGGCGGCCGCCAGTCGCGGTTGATGCGGACGTGTTTGAGCGAGGGCGCGTCCAAGAGGTTGGACTCGAATCCATCGACGTAGGGCTTGACCAGCGCGTAGGAGGAGGCGAAGTGGAGCGGGATGGCCGGCACTTCGCGCAGCGCCTGCGCCTCGGTGAGGGCCGCGGGCGTCGGCCTCGCCTGCGCGCGCGCGGCTTCCGCCTGCCCCTCGACGGCCGCGGGCGCGCCCGGGGGCGTCGCCGCCGGCGTCGTCTCGGCTTCGGGCGCGATGGTCTCTGCGTCGCCGACCTCGCCGAAGAGCCGGCGCATGTTCGTCTCCTCGTCAGTCGTCTGCATGACGAGGCTGCGGCGCGCCACGTCGTAGTCGCCCGCGCGCAGCATCGCCTCGTACTCCTCCCAAGGCCGGACGACGATCTCGGTCTCGACGCCGAGCGCCTCGCGCCACATGCGCGCGACGGCCTGCGCGACGAGCCTCTGCTGCTCGTTGCGGTTGACGAGCAGGCGCACGCGCGGGAAGTTCTCGCCGCCGGGGTAGCCCGCCTGGTCGAGCAGCCTCCGTGCGCGCTCGACGTTGTGTTCGAGCGCGGACGAGCCGCCGCCCTCACCCTCGCCCGCGCCCGTCTCAGTCCCCTCACTCTCGTCTGCGACGGGGATGAACGTGTGCGTCGGCTCGGTCGCGCCGCCGAGCGTGTCCTTGCTCAAGCGCTCCACGTCGAGCGCGAAGGCGAGCGCCTGGCGCACGCGCACGTCGTCGAAGGGCGGGCGCGCGGTGTTGAAGCGGTAGTAGTTGAGCGCGGCGAAGGTCTCGCGGCGGAAGTCTTCGTAGGGCGTGAGGAGCTTGACGGCGAGGGGCTCGACGGCCGCGTTCGAGACGACATCGACCTCGCCCGCGCGGTAGGCCGCGAGCGCCGACTCGGTGTCCTTGCTGTCCACGAAGAGCACGCGTTCGAGCGCGACGGACGCGGCGTCCCAGTAGCTCTCGGCGCGCGCAAGCTCCACGCTGTCGCCCGCGAGGCGCGCGAGGCTGAAGGCCCCGTTGGTCACGATGCCCGGCTCCGTCTCCTGCACACTCTCGTCCCTCGGGTCCGGGAGCACCGCCTCCGGACTCAGCTCGTGCACCGGCCGGAAGACCGGATGCGCGACGAGCGCCGGGAAGTTCAGGTCGGGCCGGTCGAGCGTGACGCGCAACGTCCGCGCGTCGAGCGCGACCACGCCGAAGCTCTTCGGCCGCGGCGTCTGCCTGCCGTTCGGGCCCTTCGCCGCAGCCTCGCCCTCGCGCGGACGTTTGACCGCGGCGGTCTCGTCTTCGGCCTTCGCGCCGGGCTGCTCATCCCCGGCCGGCCCGGTCGTGAGCGATTCGGCCCCCTCGATGTTCGAGAGGAGCTGTGCGTGCGGCGCTCGCTCGCCGAGCCTGAGCGTCCGCTGCCAGGAGCGCACGAAGTCCTGCGCCGTCACGGGGTCGCCGTTCGTCCAGCGCGCGCCCTCGCGCAGGTGGAACGTCCAGCGCCGCCCGCCCTCCGCCTCCTCCCAACGGCTGGCGACCGCGGGCGTGGGGCTCAGGCTCCCCGGCTCGTAATCGGTCAGCCCCTCGTAGAGGGCGCGCACCGCGTCCGTGTCCGGCGGCGCCGCCGCGCGCGCGGGGTCGAAGACTTTCGGCAGCCCCCCGTCGCTCCAACGAAACTCCTGCGCCGAGGGAACCACGACCTTCCCGTAAAACCGCTCCCCCTTCTCCTCCCTGAAGCACCCGCCGAGCAGCAGCGCCGACGACACGACGACCGACACCCACAGCCTCACGCCGCGCGCGCGCATCAAGCGCCTACGTCTGACGATTTTCTTCCCGACGACTCTCATCGATTGTCTGCCGACGCCAGCTTGCGCAGCTCCGCGTAGACCTCCTCAGTCCGCCTGCGCGTCTCCTCGAAGCTCCCCGAGGTGTCTATCGTAAAGTCTGCGTGGCGCAGCTTCTCCTCCTGCGGCATCTGCGCGCCGATGCGCGCGGCGGCCTCCTCGCGCGTGTAGCCGTTGCGCCGCATCAGGCGTTCGAGCTGCACCTCGGGGCGGCAGTGGACGACGACCAGCCTGTCGAAACGCGCGTGCCCGCCCGACTCGATCATCAGCGCCGCGTCCACGACGCCGATGCCGCGCGGGTCTTCCACCTCCCAACGCCGCAGCAGCTCGTCCTGCTCAGCGATGATGAGCGGGTGCAGCAGCGAGTTGATCAGCTCCCGCTTCGGCGGGTCTTTAAAGATGACTGCGCTCACCGCGGCCCGGTCGAGCGTCCCGTCGGGTTTCAAGACCCACTCGCCGAACGCCTCGATTATCCGGCGCAGGCCCTCCGCCCCCGGCTCCACCACGCGCCGCGCCAGCACGTCCGCGTCCACGACGCGGCACCCCAACTCCGCCAGCACGCCCGAGACGTAAGATTTACCAACCGCAATCGACCCGGTCAGTCCGACTCGCAACATAAGAAAGTAGGCAGTAGGCAGCCGCTCCGCGTGACGGACGTTGAAAGATTAAATCAGAGTTAGGGCAGCAGGGTCTTAACTGCCTACTGCCATCTGCCTACTGCCTACTGTATTCCTCTGCGGACGCGCGCGGCCTTGACGGCGTTTTTCATGAGCATCGCCACGGTGAGCAGGCCGACGCCGCCGGGGACGGGCGTGAGTCTGCCCGCGACGCGCTCGACCTCGGCCGGGTGCGCGTCGCCGACGAGCGTGTAGCCGCGTTTGGCTAAAGTCTCAAGGCGGCGCGGCGCGTCCTCGCCGAAGAGCGCCCTGACCTCCCGCTCGTCGGTCACGCGGTTCATGCCGACGTCGATGACGGTCGCGCCGGGCTTGACGTGCTCGCCGCGGACGAAGCCCGGCCGCCCGATGGCGACGACGAGGATGTCGGCCTCCCGCGTCACCTCGGGCAGGCAGCCCGTGCGCGAGTGGCAGATGGTGACGGTCGCGTCCCTTTGCAGCAGAAGCTCCGCCACGGGCCGCCCCACGATGTTGCTCCGGCCGACGACGCAGGCGCGCGTGCCCGCAATCTTCACGCCCTCGCGGACGAGCAGCTCGACGATGCCCGCGGGCGTGCACGGCAGGAGGGTCGGCCGCCGCTGCATCATCCGGCCGACGGTGACGGGGTGGAAGCCGTCCACGTCCTTCGCGGGGTCGATGGCCTCGATGACCGCCGACTCGTCCACGTGCTTCGGGAGCGGGAGCTGCACGAGGAGGCCGTCCACGTCTTCGCGCGCGTTGAACTCCGCGACCATCCCGAGCAGGCGCTCGGGTGTCGTGTCGGCGGGCAGGTGGTGGTGCTCGGAGGCGAGCCCAAGCTCCTCGCACGTCTTCACCTTGTTGCTGACGTAGACGGCCGAGGCCGGGTCGTCGCCGACGAGGACGGTCACGAGTTTCGGCCTGACGCCGTGCTCTTGCAGTAGGCGGCCGACCTCTCCCGCGACCTCGCGCTTAATCTCTTCGGCCACGCGCGAGCCGTCGAGCCTCGCCGCCTTCGTCTGTAGTTTTGTTTCCATCGGAGGTTGCCGGACATCCTAGCACATCTCGCGCGGCGCGCGTGAAAGCGGGCCCCGCGCGGCGGCGCGGTTGCAAGCGCCTGCGCGCCTGCGACACAATCGGCGCATGGAACACTCCCCCCGCAGGCTCCGACGGCTGACTTCGATCATCCTGTTCGCCTCCGCCGTCTTCATGCAGGGCTGTTCGCCGAAGCCGGTCGAGAAGGAACGCTACGAGATAAAGGGCAAGGTCGTCTCGGTAGACCGCGCGAGGGGCGAGGTGAGCCTCGACCACGAGCCGGTGAAGGGCTACATGGCCGCGATGACGATGGACTTCCCCGTCCGCGACGCGGAGGCGCTCAAGGTCATGGAGGCGGGCGACCAGGTGCAGGCGTTCCTCGTCGTCGCCGACGACAGCTCCTACTGGCTCGAAAGCCCCGTCATCACGAAGGGGCTTTCGGCCGGCCCGGTCACGCCCCCCGCGGGCTCGAATGAGCCGCGGCCCGGCTCGGAGGTGCCCGACGTGAAGCTCGTCAACCACGACGGCCACCCCCTGAGCCCGAAGCAGTTCAAAGGTCGCGCGCTCGTCGTCAACTTCATCTACACGCGCTGCCCACTGCCCGACCAGTGCCCCCTGCTGAGCGCCAACTTCGCGCGGCTTAACTCGGCCATCCTCGCGGACGAGGGTCTGCGCAAGCGCGCGCACCTTCTGAGCGTGACGCTCGACCCGGAGTACGACAGGCCCGAGGTGCTCAAGGCTTATGGGCGAACCTACGCGGGCGGCGAGTTCGACAACTGGGACTTCGCGACCGGCGAACCCGCCGAGGTCAGGCGTCTGGCCGAGTCCTTCGGGCTGATATACAAGGCCGAGGGCGACCAGGTCATCCACTCGTTGAGGACGGCCGTCATCACGCCCGAGGGCAAGCTGTTCAAGGTCTACCGCGGGAACGAGTGGAAGCCGGATGAGGTGTTGAGTGATTTAAAGAACCTGCCGGTGTCGTAAAAGATTTTCGCCACAGAGACACAGGGGCACAGAGATTCTGATTTGAAATCTCTGTGCCTCCGTGTCTCTGTGGCGAAAGTTATTTCCGCAGGAGGCGCGGGGGGGAATGACTCAGCCCTTCAGCTTCTGAATCTCCTCCGTCAGCGTCGGCACGACCTCGAACAGGTCGCCGACGATGCCGTAGTCGGCGATGTCGAAGATGGGCGCCTCCGGGTCTTTGTTGACGGCGACAATCGTCCCGGCGTTCTTCATCCCGACGAGGTGCTGGATGGCCCCCGAGATGCCGAGCGCGATGTAGAGCTTCGGCGCAACCGTCTGCCCCGACGAGCCGATCTGCCGGTCAATCGGCAGCCAGCCCGCGTCGCAGATGGGGCGCGACGCGGCGATGTCGCCGCCCAGAAGCTCCGCCAGCTTCTGCGCCAGCGCGATGTTCTCCTGGCTCTTGATGCCGCGGCCGACGGCGATGATGACCTCTGTCTTCGTCAGATCGACGGCCGCCTTCACCTCCTGGAACGGGGCCTCCGGCTGCATGCGCACCTCGCCGACCTCGACCTGCACGGACTCTACGTCAGCGCCCCCGCCGCGCTCGGCCTGGTCGCCGCGGTAGGCCCCCGACTGGAAGGTCGCGAAGACCGCCCCCTCGCCCCGCGCCGAAACGTCCGCGTCCATCTTCCCCTGGAAGAGGCGGCGCGTGAAGACGACCACGCCACCCTCGGCCTTCATGCGGATGCAGTCGCTCACCAGACCTTTACCGAAACGCGCGGCCAGCTTCGGCGCGAAGTCGCGGACGAGGTACGTGTGCGGGAAGATGACGTAAGCGGGATTGCGCGCGCGCACGACCTGCTCGAAGGCGTCGGCGTAGGCGTCGGGCGTGTAGTCGGCGAGCTTCGGGTTCTCCGCCGACACGACGCCCGCCAGCCGAAACCCCGTGACCTCGTTCGCGAACGTCGCGTCCGCGCCGAGCACGACGGCCGTCACCTCTTGACCGATACCCGCGCCCAACTGCTGCGCCGCGGCCACGGCCTCGAACGAGGTCTTGTTAATCGCACCCTGCCGGTGCTCGACGAAAACAAGTATTCCGTTGGACATAATCTCTAGATGACTCTCGCCTCGTTGCGGAGCTTTTCAGCGAGTTGGGCCGCGCCCTTCTTGGCGTCGCCGTCGCCGAGGAACTGCGTCTGCTTCTGCTTGAGCGGGAGGTAGACGCGCTCGACCGTCTGGAACTCGCCCTCGCCCGCCGCAATCGCCGGTTGGACTTCGCGAATCTCCTTCTTCTTCGCCGCCATGATGCCCTTGAGCGTGGCGTAGCGAATCTGGCTGATGCCCGACTGGATGGTCAGGAGCGCGGGCGTCTGCATCGTGTACCACTGATACCAGCCGCTCTCCAGCTCGCGCTTGACGCGGAGTTGTTCGCCCGACCAGTCCACCTCGATGACGATGGTCGCGTGCGGCAGTCCCAGAAGCTCGGCGACGATGACGCCGGTCTGCCCGTAGCCGTGGTCGTCGGACTGGAGGCCCGCCAGCACGAGGTCGGGCGACTCAGTGCGCACGGCCTCGGCCAGAACCTTCGCCGCGGCGAACGGCCCGGCCTGCCCGAACTCTTCGGTGACAACGTGGACGGCGCGGTCGGCCCCGCGCGCCAGCGCGTCCTTGATGACCGACTTCGCGCGCTGCGGCCCGAGCGTGACGACGACGACCTCGCCGCCGCCCCTCTTCTCCCTGAGCCGCAGGGCCTCTTCGAGCGCGTACCCGTCCGACTCGTTCACCTCGAAGGAGAGGTCGCCCTCCTCCACCCACTTCCCGTCCCCGCGCACGCGCAGGACGGCGTCCTTGTTCGGGACTTGCTTCATTAAGACGACGATTTTCATGGTTAACAGTAGGCAGTAGGCAGATGGCAGTAGGCAGTCGCTCCGCGTGACGGACGTTGAAAGATTAAATCAGAGTTAGGGCAGCAGGGTTTTAACTCCCTACTGCCATCTGCCTACTCTCCTTCATAGCGTTTGAAGAGCAGCGCCGCGTTCGTCCCGCCGAAGCCGAAGCTGTTCGAGAGCGCGTAGTCGAGGCGCGCCTCCCGGGGCTCGTTGGGGACGTAGTCGAGGTCGCACTCGGGGTCCGGGTTGACGTAGTTGATGGTCGGCGGGAGCCGGCCGTCGTGGATGGCGAGAACGCTGAAGACGGCCTCGATGCCGCCCGCCGCGCCGAGCAGGTGGCCCGTCATCGACTTCGTCGAGCTGACCGCCAGCCTGTGGGCGTGCTCGCCGAAGGTCTTCTTGATGGCGAGCGTCTCGAACTTGTCATTGTAGGGCGTCGAAGTCCCGTGCGCGTTGATATAGCCGACCTGCTCCGGCCCGACGCCCGCGTCCTTCAACGCCATCGTCATCACGCGCACCGCGCCCGAGGCGGTCTCGTCTGGCATCGTGATGTGGAAGGCGTCGCCGGTCATGCCGTAGCCGACCAGCTCCGCGTAGATCTTCGCGCCGCGCGCCTTGGCGAACTCGAGCTCTTCCAAAATCATGAGGCCCGCGCCCTCGCCGATGATGAAGCCGTCGCGGTCGCGCTCGAAGGGGCGCGAGGCGTGCTCCGGGTCGTTGTTGCGCGTCGAGAGCGCGCGCATCGCTGCGAAGCCCGCGACCGACATCGGCGTGATGGCCGACTCCGCGCCGCCGCAGATCATCACGTCGGCGTCGCCGCGCTGGATGATCTTGAGGCTGTCGCCGATGGCGTGCGCGCCCGCCGAGCAGGCCGTGGCCGTCGCCGAGTTCGGCCCCTTCGCGCCGAAGCGGATCGAGACCTGCCCCGCGGCGAGGTTGACGATTGAAGACGGGATGAAGAAGGGCGAGACGCGGTGCGGGCCTTCGTCGAGGAGCTTCGAGTGCTCGCGCTCGATGGCCCAGAAGTCGCCGATGCCGCTGCTGATGTAGGTGCCGATGCGCCAGGCCGCCTCCTCGCCGTAGCGGTCGTAGAGCTTCTGCCCGCGCTCGACGAGCCCCGCGTCGTAGACCGCCTCGTCGGCGGCGGCGACGGCGAAGTGAATGAAGGTGCCCATCTTGCGGGCCTCCTTCTTCTCGATGAACTTGAGCGGGTCGAAGTTCTTGACCTCGGCGCCGATCTTGACGGAGAACTTCTGGGTGTCGAACTTCTCGATGTAGCCGACGCCGCTCCTGCCCGACATCAGCGCCGACCAGGTCTCCCCGACGGTGTGCCCGCAGGGCGTGACCAACCCCAGGCCCGTTACCACGACACGACGTTTCAAAGCTTCTGCTCCTCCGAAGGAGTGCGGACGGCGCGGCCTTCTTCAAGTCCGCGCGCCCCCGCGTGAAGGTTCGCGCAGGGGCGGGTCGGCCGCGCTAAGTTGAGCGCGGCCGCTTGCGGCGCAGGGGACGATTCACCCGGCGCGTTGCCTCAAGGCGGAGGGGCTCCTAGCCCTTCGCCTTGTGCTGGTCGATGTAGTTGTAGGCGTCGCGGACGCTCTGAATCTTCTCGGCGTCCTCGTCCGGGATTTCGATGCCGAACTCCTCCTCGAAGCGCATGACCAGCTCGACCGTGTCGAGCGAGTCGGCGCCGAGGTCGTCGATGAAGCGCGCGTTCGGCGTGACCTCGTTCTCGTCCACGCCCAACTCGTCGATGATGATCTGCTTAACCTTATTCTCGATCTCCTGATCGGCCATTAGTCCTGCTCCTCTGCGTCTGAAGTTGGAAAACCCTAAAACTCTAGTCGGCCGCGGCGGCCTGACTCCCGCCCGCCTCGCGCGCGGCCGTTAAAGCCGCTTCGAGGCTCGCCGCGTCCTCGACGTTCGCCGCGCGCGCGCCCGAAGCCGTCTGCCGGACGAGCCCGCCCAAGACCTTCCCCGGCCCGACCTCGACGAAGGTTCGGACACCCTCGCGCGCCAAAAGCTCGACCGACTCGCGCCAGCGCACGGGGCTCGAAACCTGTCGGACGAGCGAGGCGCGCGCCTCCGAGCCGGTACGGATGACGGCCGCGTCCACGTTCGTCACGAGCGGCACGCTCAAGTCATTGAACTCGACGCGGTCGAGGTCGGCCGCGAGCCTTTCCTGCGCCGGCAGCATCAGCGCGCAGTGGAAGGGCGCGCTCACCTTCAGGGGTATCGCGCGCTTCGCCCCGCGCTCCTTCAAGATAGGCAGGGCGCGCTCGACCGCCGCCGCGCTCCCCGCAATCACGATCTGGCCCGGCGAGTTGATGTTCGCGGCGGAGCAAATCTCGCCTTCGCGCGCGGCCTCTTTGCAAACGGCCTCGACCGTCTCGATGTCAGCGCCCAGAACGGCGGCCATCGCGCCCGCGCCGACGGGCACGGCCTCCTGCATGTAGCGCCCGCGCTTGCGGACGACCGACACGGCGTCCCTCAGGCTCAGAGCGCCCGCCGCCACCAGCGCCGAATACTCACCCAAACTGTGCCCGGCCACGAAGTCGGGCCGCGGCAGGCCCTCACCTTCGGCCGCCCGCAGCGCCGCGATTGAGGTTGCGAGAATCGCCGGCTGCGTGTTCTCCGTCAACTGCAACTCTTCCGCCGGCCCCTCGAAGCACAGACGCGACAGCGCGAACCCCAAAGCCTCGTCCGCCTCTTCAAAGACCTCGCGCGCGGCCCTATACTTCTCCGCCAACTCGCGCCCCATGCCCGGCGACTGCGAGCCCTGACCGGGGAAAATAAAAGCCAAAGACATAGTAGTCAGTAGTCAGTAGTCAGTAGAAAACCTTTGTCCCGGAGCAGTCAGCACGCAAGCGCGGAGCGCCTACTGGCTACTGACTACTGGCTACTGACTACCACTTGATTAACGCCCCGCCCCACGTCACGCCCCCGCCGAAGGAGGCGAGGAGCACGAGGTCGCCCTCGGACATCATCCCCTTCTCGACGCACTCGTCGAGCGCGATGGGGACGGAGGCCGCGGAGGTGTTGCCGTGGTAGGCGATGTTCGAGTAGACGATCGACGAGTCCACGTTCAGCCTCGAAGCCACGGCGTCCGTGATGCGCTGGTTCGCCTGGTGCGGGATGAAGAGCTTCACGTCCTCGGGCTTGTATCCGGCCTCGCTCAAGACCTCGACGCTCACGTCCGCCATCGAACGCACGGCGATCTTGAACAGCTCGTTGCCCTTCATCTTGAAGTAGTGGAGCCCCTGCGAGAGCGTCTCGGCCGAAGGCTTGATGCGCGTGCCGCCGCCCGGCGAGTAGAGCTGCTCGGCGTAGCGCCCGTCGGAGTAGATTCTGGTGGCGAGGACGCCGCGGTCGCCCTCGGCCGCCCCCATCACGGCCGCGCCCGCGCCGTCGCCGAAGAGGATGCAGGTCGAGCGGTCTGTGAAATCGACGTAGCGCGTCAGCACCTCCGCGCCGATGACCAGGGCGTAACGAATCTGCCCCGTCTTGATCATCTTGTCGGCCAACGTCAGGCCGTAGAGGAAGCCGGAGCAGGCGGCGGCGAGGTCGAAGGCGGCGGCGCGGTGCGCGCCCAGCTCGGCCTGAATCAGGCAGCCCGTCGAGGGGAGAATCTGGTCGGGCGAGACGGTGGCGCAGATGACGAGGCCGATCTCCAGAGGGTCGATGCGCGCGCGCTCGATGGCCTGGCGCGACGCCTCGACGGCGAACATCGACGTGTACTCGGCTTCGGAGGCGCGGTGGCGCTCCTTGATGCCCGTCCGCGTGGTGATCCACTCGTCCGAGGTCTCGACCATCTTTTCGAGGTCGGCGTTGGTCAGGATGCCCTGCGGGTAGGCGCGCCCCGTGCCGAGTATTGCCGATCTGACTTCAGCCATCAGCTTGCCTGCTTTCTGGAAGATGCCGAGAACATACCACAAAGAAGACCGGGTCAGAACCACCCGCGGTAGCGGGCGGACGTAACAAATCACGAATGCTGGTTGATGACAGCGCGTCTCTCATCGATCAACCGGCCATCTAATAAAGGCCCACCCGCTACCGCGGGCGGTTCTGACCGCTATGGCTCGGCGACCGCGCGCAGCGCGACCGACTCGCGCGCGTTCGTCTCGGCGATGCCGCGCTCGATGCGCTCCTGCGCGCCGTGCTCGGAGAACTCTTTCACGTTGCGGATGGCGTTGCGGACGGCGCGCGCGTTCGAGCTGCCGTGGCCGACCACCACGATCTTCCGCACGCCGAGGAGCGGCGCGCCGCCGTACTCTGCGTAGTCGAGCCGCTTCTTCAGATTCTGGAACGCGGGGCGGGCCAGCACCGCGCCCGTCTTCGTGATGACCGAGGCCGAAAGCTCGTGCTTGATCATCGAGACGACCGCCCCCTGCAAGCCCTCCGCGAGCTTGAGGATGACGTTGCCGGTGAAGCCGTCGGTCAGAATCACGTCCACCTGCCCGGTGAACACGTCGCGCCCCTCGACGTTCCCGACGAAGTTCAAGCTCGAAAGCTCTTTCAGGAGCGGGAACGCCTCCTTCGTCAGGTCGTTCCCCTTGGCCTCCTCCTCGCCGATGGACATCAGGCCGACCGTCGGCCAGTCCGTCCCCAGCACCGAGCGCGAGTAGGCGTCGCCCATGATAGCAAACTGTGCGATGTGGTGAGCCTTGCACTCGGCGTTCGCCCCCACGTCCAAAAGGAGCGTCGGCCGGCCCGACTTCGTCGGCAGGAGCGCCGCGAGCGCCGGGCGGTCAACGCCGGGCAGCATTCCCAAGACCATCTTCGCCGTCGCCATCGCCGCGCCGGTGTTGCCGGCCGAGACGAAGCCGTCGGCGTGCCCGTCGGCGACCAGGCGCGCGCCGACGCGCATCGAGCTTTTGCGCTTGCGCCGGACGGCCGTTGCGACCGCCTCGTCCATCCCGATGAACTCCGGGGCCTCGACGAACCAGACGCCCTTGTCGCCGTCCCTGCGCCAGCCGCAGCGGCGCAGCTCCCGTTCGACGACCTCGCGCTGACCAACCAACGTGACCTCGATCCCGAAGTCTCGCGCGGCGGCGAGCGCGCCGTCAATCTCCGGGTGCGGCGCGCGGTCGCTGCCCATCGCGTCGACGACGACTCTGCCGGTCGTTTTGGACTGTCGCATCAAAAAGCTCTCGCGGCGCCCGCGCTGAAGCGGTGACGCCGGGCCGAATCACTGGCGCGTCTGCGGGCGGCTACGCCTCTTGATCGACCTTCAGCACCTGGCGCTCTTTGTAGTAGCCGCACTTCGGGCAGACGCGGTGCGGCATCCGCGGCTCCTGGCAGTTCTCACACAGGACGGTCTGCGGCGCGCGCAGAGCGTCGTGCGCGCGGCGCTGGCGCGTGCGCGACTTGGAATGGCGTCGTTTGGGATTAGGCATCTTATAACTCCTTTTTAAGGCGTGAACCGTGAACCGTAAACCGTGACAAGTGAAAGACGGCTTTGATAAAGACAGTATTTATCTCGTCACGGTTTACGGTTCACGGCTTACGATTCACGGTTCTTTAAATCAGCGAGTGCGGCCCAGCGCGGGTCAACCTCGCCCTGCTCGCACGAGCAGTCTTTCTCGTTCAGGTTGGCCCCGCACTTCTGGCAGAGCCCCTTGCAGTCCTCGCGGCAGAGGTGGCGCGAGGGGAGCGCGAGCAGAATCTGTTCGCGCACAAGCTCGTCTAAATCGACCGCGCCGCCTTCGTAGGCCGACAGGATCAGGTCTTCGGCTTGCAGCTCGACGTTCTCGGCCTTCACGGCCTCGACCTCCTGCGGGATGAAGGAGGTGTCGAACTCGACCGCGAGCGGCGCGCTCCGCGGAGCGGCGCAGCGGTCGCAGAGCAGCTCGACCTCGGTCTTGATGCCGCCGCGCAGGCGCACCTGCTCGCCCTTGCGCGTGGCGCTCCCCTCGACGTTCGCGTCCGAGACGAGCCGCGCCCCCTCCTCTTCCAGCTCGACCTCTTCGGGGCGGTAGGTGTGCGCGAAGGGGCTGGCCGTCGCCGACAGATTTTCGACCTCGATTCGCATCAGAACACCCCCCGGTCAGCGACAGCCCTTCAAGGCGCACTCGCGCAAAAGTTGCAATTATAACGGCTTAAACTTCAGTGTCAAACCAGCCCGACTCTTCAAGCGCCCGCCGCCTTCCCCAGCGCGTCCTCGCGCAAAGCCGCGGCCAGACGCTCGTCGCCGCCCGTGATGAGTCTGCGACGCCGGCCGCGCCCCTTCGTCTCGAAGAGCGCGGGCGGGGCGGCCGCGTCCGGGTCTTTGCCGGCCTCGACGTAACGCCGGACGCCGGGCCGCGCCCCCGCCGCCGCCTCGAACGCCTTGCGCGCCTCCTCGCCTTCGCCCAGGCGCAGCAGGACGAGCCCGAGCAGGTAGTGCGCCTCCGCGTAACCGGCGTCGAGCCCCGTGGCCTTCTTCAGCTCGCGCAGCGCCGTCCTGTCTCTGCCCAGATGAAAGTTTGCGAGGCCGAGCAGGTAGTGCGCCTCGGGGCCGGGGCGCGTCGCCCGCGCCAGCTTGAACTCGGAGAGCGCGACCTTCCAGTTCGACTCCGCGGCCGACAGACGCCCGAGCGCGTAGTGCGCGGCGAAGGTCGGGCCGCCGAGGATGACCGAGTCTTTCAACAACTGCCGCGCGCGCTCCGCCTCGCCCTCGTCGCCGCAGGCGAGCCCGAGCAGCAGGTGGAGCCAGCCGTTCTCCTTATCGACGGCCAGCGCGCGCTCGAAGTAGTCGCGCGCGGGCGCAGTCCGCCCCCTGCGGTAGAGCTGCACGCCGAGGAAGTGGTTGAGCGGGCCGTTCTCGCGCGCGAGCGCCGCCGCCCGTTCGAGCCGGCGGAGCCCGGCCGTCACGCTCCCCTTCTCTATCTCGCCGAAGGCTTCGCGGACGAGCCCCTCGAACTGCTCGCGCTCGTCACCCGCGTAGTGTTCGAGCACGACCCCGATCATCCCCTCGAAGCGCGAGCGCCCCTCCGCCTCGCCCGCTTCGTCGGTCGCCTCTTTCTTCCGCCGCTCGCGCCACAGCTCCGCCAGCCGCTGCCGGCTGATGGCGCCCGACTCGCCGAGCACCGTGATGAGCGTGTCCAGAAGCTCGTGGTCGAAGAAGGCCGAGCGCGACTGCTTGAGCATCAGCTCGGCCATCTTCTCCAGCTTGTCGATGACGCGCGAGATGTGCGTCTCGATGGCGGTGACGCGCTCGAGCAGGTGCTCCTCCATCACGCCGCCCGTGCCGCGGCTCTCGAAGCGCGCGCCCGAGGGCTCGACCAGAAGCATCAGCCGCGTCCCGCACTGGCCGCACGAGTCCTCGCCCAGCTCGTTCGGCGACTTGCAGCGCTGGCAGAAGATTTTCCCGCGTACGTTCGACATAACCTTCAAAGACAACGCGCGCGGAGTCGGAAGTGACCCCGCGCGCGCCGCCTGTCTTCCTTAATACTCGTAGAACCCGCGCCCGCTCTTGCGCCCCAGCCAGCCCGCGTCCACGTACTTGCGGAGCAGGGGGCACGGCCTGTACTTCGGGTCGCCCAGCTCCGTGTGGAGCACGTTGAGGATGGCGAGGCACACGTCCAGCCCGATGAAGTCCGCGAGCGTCAGCGGCCCCATCGGGTGGTTCATGCCGAGCTTCATGATGCCGTCGATGGACTCGCGCGTCGCGACGCCCTCATACAAAGCAAAGATCGCTTCGTTAATCATCGGCATCAGCACGCGGTTCGAGACGAAGCCCGGCGAGTCGTTACATTCGAGCGCCGTCTTGCCCATCCGGTCGCACAGCTCGCGCGTGCGCGCCCACGTCTCGTCCGAGGTAGCGATGCCGCGGATGACTTCGACCAGCTTCATCACCGGCACCGGGTTCATGAAGTGCATCCCGATGACCTTCTCGGGCCGCCGCGTGGCCGCGCCGAGCTTCGTGATGGAGATGGACGAGGTGTTCGACGCGAGTATCGCCTCAGCGCCGCAGACCTCGTCCAGCTCGCGGAAGACCGACCGCTTGGCTTCCAAGTTCTCCGTGATGGCCTCGATGACGAAGCCCGCGCCCGCGAGGTCTGACAGCGCGGTCGTCGTCCGAATCCTCCCTACTATGGCGCGCTTCTCCTCTTCTTTAAGGCGCTCCTTGTCCACGTCGCGCTGGAGGCTGCTGTTGACGGCCTTCATCCCGCGCTCAAGGAACTCCTCCGACACGTCGCGCAGGACGACCTCGTACCCGGCGCGCGCCGCGACCTGCGCGATGCCGTTGCCCATCGTCCCCGCGCCGACGACTCCGATCAGTTCAGACACGTCAAAGTTTCTCCGAAAATATTTCTACCCGCGCCAGTCGGGCGGCTGCCGGGGCGGCACGTATTCGCGCGGGCGGCTCGACTCCGAGGCGCGCCGCGTCTCCCAGTCGTAGGCGCTGCCGTCGCGCAGGCTGCCGTGCCAGTCGGGCGCAGGCGGCATGTCGTAGCCGCCGCGGTGGAAGTTCTGGCCCTGCTGCCCGAAGAGGAACCAGAGCGTGTAGACGCACAGCGCCGTCCCGAAAGGGAAGCTCAGCGCCCCGACGCAGGCCGCGATGATGCCCCACACCTTCGCCCAGCTCTTGCGCTTGAGCATCCCGTAGCCGGCGACGAGCGAGGGGACGCTCAGCAGGCCGTAAAGGACGACGATGAAGCCGAAGAGGCCGATGAAGAACGCGGCCGGCGGCGCGCTCGGGTCGTTCGCCGCCGCCGCTCCTATGCCGATCCCTACGAAGGCGAAGATTAACGCCATTAGCAGCGTCACCAGCGCGAAGAAGCCGCCGTAGATAAGGTGCATGATGCCGAGCACCTTGTTGTGGTCTTGTGGGGTCATTTGGGACTCCGTTCTGTCTGAGGCTCTCCGTCCAACTCCCCGCGCGCCGCTCAGCGCTCGACGGCCAGCGCCACGGCGTTGCCGCCGCCGAGGCAGAGCGCGGCTAGGCCCCGCCGCGCGTCCCGGCGCTTCATCTCGTAGAGCATCGTCGTCAAAAGGCGCGAGCCCGACTGCCCGATGGCGTGCCCGAGCGCGACCGCGCCGCCGTTGACGTTGACCTTCGCGGGGTCGAGCCCAAGCTCGCGCATGATGGCGATGGCCTGCACCGAGAAGGCTTCGTTCAGCTCGATCAGATCGACCTCGTTGAGCGACCAGCCCGCCTTGCGCAAGACCTTCCGGATGGCCTCGACCGGGGCCATCATCACCAGCTCCGGCTGTATGCCGGAGGTCGCCTGCGCCGCGATACGCGCCAACGGCTCGACGCCGAGGCTGCGCGCCCTGTCTTCCGAAGTGACGACCAGGGCGGACGCCCCGTCGTTGACGCCCGGCGCGTTGCCGGCCGTGACCGTCCCGCCCTCTTTAAAGGCTGGGCGCAGCTTCGCCAGCGCTTCGAGCGAAGTGTCCTCCCTGACGGCCTCGTCCGTGTCGAACAGAAGGGGCGCGCCCTTCTTCTGCGGAATCTCGACGGGCAGTATCTCGTCCTTGAACTTGCCCTCCTTGATCGCCGCCGCGGCCTTGCGGTGCGAGTTCAGGGCGTACTCGTCCTGCTCCTCGCGCGTCACGTTGTAGCGCTCGGCGACGACCTCGCCGGTGTTGCCCATGTGGTAGTTCTCGAACGCGCACCAGAGCCCGTCGTGGATCATCGAATCGACGAGCTTGCCGTCGCCCATCCTGAAACCTTCGCGGGCCTGCTTCAGCAGGTAAGGCGCGTTCGACATCGACTCCATCCCGCCCGCGACGACGATTTCGGAGTCGCCCAACTGTATCCCCTGCGCGGCCATCATCACCGACTTCAGCCCCGACCCGCAGACCTTGTTGATGGTCACGGCCGAGACGCCGAACGGGATGCCGCCGTGCAGCGCCGCCTGCCGCGCCGGGTTCTGCCCCAGCCCGGCCTGCACGACGCAGCCCATGATGACCTCGTCCACGTCCTCGGGCGCGACGCCCGCGCGCCTGACGGACTCGCGCACGACCAGCGCCCCGAGCTGCGTCGCCGTGAACCCTTTGAGCGAGCCCAGGAACTTGCCCGTCGGCGTCCGCACCGCGCTGATGATGACGGCCTCACGTCTCTCGGCCATGTCGTTTTCGCTCCCCTTCCGCGCCCGACCGGGCGCACAGCATTTCAACTCAAGTAGTATGAATGTTTAGCCCAAAGACCGATTATACGTTGGCTCAAAGGGGTGTCAAGCAAGCCATTCCGGCACTTGATGGTGGCTACTTTATCCTCGCACGCCGCTTACCACGACAGGTCTCGTCAATTAAGCCGAGGGTCGCTGCGGGGTAGACATCCGCCCGAGGCTACGCTCCGAAAGTCAAAATATTCAGAAATGTAAATGAGAATTCAAATTCCTATATGAAAGGGATGTGAGGCCATCTCCTCGAACGCCCATATTCAGAGAACGGCTTACAGGTATAGTAATTGCTTCCAAATATCAAAACTGGCGAGGCGCGAACTGCGACAACTCGTCAGCCGGTCACATCAACTTCTGTTCTGCTCGCTTGACTCTCTGAGGTATTGGCAATGGCAAACAGTCTCCCTGGTAACAAACTTAACGGGAAACGGCTGGCCTTTATGGCTCTCGCCTTCGCGGCGTTATTCTGCGCGTCGAGCATTCGCATTTACAAAGACGAGAAGGCACAGACTCAGTTACTCTCCGCGGCGAATGAGACCTTCGAGGGTTTGGGTCGCACGTCCCTCACGCCAAAGCAGTACCAGCTAATACATGTTGCAACGCACGGCGTACTCGACGTTAAAGAGGTAGAGGCCGGCGCCATTCGCCTTAGCGCCATCCGCCTTGCCGACGAATACTGGGCCACCACGGCGATTCTGGCCCACGAATTGGGACACATCTCCAAGGATGAAAAGCAGTCTAGGATCACCTTCACCTACCCAGGCCATTACAACCATACCTTCAAGGTACGGCTCGACGGCTCGTCGAATGCTTTTCTCTACGAACAGTTGTTGCTGCAAAAAAGGCTGGAAGAGGGCGAATTGTCACCCGCTAGTTTCCAGTCAGAGTTTGCACTCTTGGCACAGGCATACCTAACTGACGAGCCCCAAACTGACGTAACGGGCGACGTTGAGTCACTGAGGGCCGAACTAAGGGCGGCCCAACAACAGATCGCCGAGACGCGAGCTCAAGTCGAAACCCTAAAAGTTCAACTCGCAGAGGCAGAACGCTTAACATTCGAGAAGTGGGCCCTGATTGGCATCGCCTTTCTTTCCGCCCTGATCGCGCTATCCTCCAACGTCGTCGCGTGGCGCACCGACCGGAGGCAGAAGCGGGAGGCGGAATTGGTGCCGCTCAAACGACAGGAGATGGAGAGGAACATCATCCAGAAAGATCAGCAGATAGTGGAAAGCGCCCGGAGGATCGTCGCCCCCAGCCCTCAAGAACTGCGGCTGTATTCGAGCATCCTGCCGGCGCATGACTCCGGGTGGAAGAAGCGTTGGAAGTGACCACGTCGGTAGGGACGGCCGGCGCGGGTCACTTACAAAGGCTCGGTGCTACTGCACGTCTTCCTCACTCATCACGCCCGCCGATGTAGGCCCGCCGCCTCGCCTGCTGCCTTCATTGAAAAGCCTTTCCCCGGGGTGCTAGACTCTGCCGCGAAAGAATCCACGCGTGCGGGAGTCAGTTCTGAACTAACCTTCCTCCCCCTTTCAACTATGCAAGCTCTCATACTCGCAGGCGGCAAGGGGACGAGGCTCAGGCCGCTGACGGTCTACACGCCGAAGCCGGTCGTGCCCGTCTGCAACCGCCCGTTCCTGCTCTACCAGTTCGACACGCTCCGCCGCGCCGGCGTCACCGACGTGACGCTCTCGCTCTCCTACCAGCCACACAAGATCGAGGAGAAGCTCGGCGACGGGTCGGAGTTCGGCGTCAACCTCAGCTACACGGTCGAGCCGCAGCCGATGGGCACGGCCGGGGCCTACCGCTTCGCCGCCGACCTCATCCGCGAGCCCACAGTCGTCTTCAACGGCGACATCGTCACAGACCTCGACCTGCGCGCCGTCATCCGCGAGCACGACGAGCGCAAGGCCGTCGCCACGGTCGTCCTCGCGCCCGTCGAGGACCCTTCGGCCTACGGGGTGGTCGAGACCGACGAGGAAGGCCGCGTCAAGAGCTTCTCCGAGAAGCCGCGCGCCGACGAGGTCAGCGTCAACACCATCAACGCCGGCACGTACATCCTCGACCCGAAGGTCCTGGACATGATTCCGGAGGGCGAGAGCTACTCGTTCGAGTACGACCTCTTCCCCGAACTCCTGCGCAGGGGCGAGCGCTTCTACGCGCACGTCCCCGACGACGCCTACTGGCTCGACATCGGCGCGCCCTCGCGCTACCTGCAAGTCCACCAGGACATTCTGGCGGGGCGCGTCCGCAGCGTGCAGTTGAAGAAGCGCCGCGGCGAGTGCGAGCTGGCGACCATCGCGGAGGTTGACGAACTCTCGCTCCTCGGCGACGACTGCACCATCAAGCCGGGCGCGCAGATCGTCAACTCGGTGCTGGGCGAGGGCGTGCACGTCGAGGAGAAGGCGCGGGTCGAGAACTCCGTCATCTGGCCGCACACGCGCATCAGCGCGGGCGCGCACCTTTCCAACGCGGTGGTCGGGCGCGGCTGTCACATCGGCCGCTCGGCGCAGGTCGGCGCGGGGGCCGTGCTCGGCGACAAGACGAACCTCACGGACTACACGCAGACCGGGGGCGCGCTGTGACGGGCCGCCGCGAGCACCCGACACCCATCCGCTTCGGCACGGACGGGTGGCGCGCCGTCATCGCCGACGGCTTCACCTTCGAGAACGTCGAGCGCGTCGCGCAAGCCTACGCCGACTTCGTCAACCAGCAGCCGGACGTAGATAAGACCGGGCACGCCGAACCCGGCGACCTTCATCAACACGCCGGGCACGCGGGCGCGCCTTCGCACAGGAAGGTCGTCGTCGGCTACGACCGCCGCTTCCTCTCCGAGCACTTCGCCGCGCGCGCGGCCGAAGTCCTGGCCGGCAACGGGATCGAAGTCTCGCTCTTCGACGCGGACGTGCCGACGCCGCTCGTCTCCTGGGCCGTCCGCGAGCGAGGGGCGGCCGGCGGCGTCGTCATCACCGCCTCACACAACCCCGCGACCTTCAACGGCTTCAAGATCAAGGCCCCCTGGGGCGGGAGCGCGACGCCCGAGACCACCGTGCTCGTCGAGTCCCTAGTTGACGCCAACCCGCCGCAGACGGCGCGCGTACAGCCGGACGCCTCCGCGAATCTTGAGGCCGAAGTCGAGAGCTACAGGCGGCAGGTGGCCGCCTACGTTGACCTCGAGCGCGTGCGCGCGCTGAGGGGTCGCGTCGTGGTTGACCCGATGCACGGCTCGGGCGGACGCTGGGTCGAGAGTTTTTTGAAGGGCGGGCGGCTGGGCGTCGAGACCATCCGCGGCGAGCGCGACACGCTCTTCGGCGGCGTCGCGCCCGAGCCCATCGACCGCAACCTCGGCCCGCTCAAAGAGAGGGTCAGGGAGAGGCGCGCGCTCGTCGGGCTGGCGACGGACGGCGACGCAGACCGCGTCGGGGCCGTCAATGAGCTGGGCGAGACGATGACGATGCACGAGGTCGTCCCGCTCGTCCTCCTCCACCTCGCGCGCCGCCGCGGGCAGGCGGGCGGCATCGTCCGCACCTTCTCTCAATCGGTCCTGCTCCGGCGCATCGCGGCGGCGCACGACCTCCCGATCCACGAGACGCCCATCGGCTTCAAGTACATCGCCGACCTGATGCTGCGCGAGGACATCCTCATCGGCGCGGAGGAGTCGGGCGGCATCGGCGTGCGCGGCCACATCCCGGAGCGCGACGGCATCCTCAACTCGCTCCTCTTCCTCGAAGCGGTCGCCGCCTCCGGCAAGACGCCGGACGGGCTGGTGCGCGAGATGCACCGCGAGTTCGGAGAGTTCTACTTCGGCCGGCGCGACCTGCACACGGAGGTCGCGCGCGGCCTCGCGCTGGTCGAATCGCTCGGGACGCGGCCGCCCGCCGCGGCCGCGTCGTACGCCGTCGAATCGGTCGAGACGCTCGACGGAACCAAGCTCGTCTTCGGCGACGAGTCCTGGCTCCTCTTCCGGCAGTCGGGCACCGAGCCCGTCCTGCGCATCTACTCGGAAGCAACCTCCGTCGAGAAGATGAGGGCCCTGCTCGACGAAGGCTGCCGCATGACGGAAAGTTTTCACCACTGAACTCATGCCCGAGCTACCCGAAGTCGAACTCGTCGCGCGCTCGCTCGACCGCTTGGTCGGCGGCCTCCGCGTTGAGACGGCCAAACTTATTCGTCCGGGGCTAGCGCCCGAGAACGCGCCGCGCGAGTTCGCGCGGCTCCTGCGCGGCGCGAGGTTCGAGAGGGTTGAGCGGCGCGGCAAGCACGTCCTCTCGAAGTTCGACAACGGCCAGGTGCTCATCACGCACCTGCGCATGACGGGCCGCTTCCTCCTGCTCCCCGCGCGCAGGCCGCTCCCCAAACACACGCACGCGCTCTTCCGCCTGGACGACGGCCGGCGGCTCGCCTTCACGGACCAGCGCCACTTCGGCCTGATGAAGGTCGTCCCCGCCGCAGCCCTCGCCGAGGCGCGCGAGCTGCGCGGCCTCGCGCCCGAGCCCTTCTCCGAAGAGTTCACGCCCACACACCTCGCCTCCGTCCTCGCGCGCACGCGCAAAGCCCTGAAGGACGTTCTGCTCGACCAGACGAAGGTGACGGGGCTCGGCAACATCTACGCCGCCGAAGTCCTCCACCTCGCACGCGTCAGCCCCTTCTCGACGGCCTCCAACCTCCCGCGCCGTCAGGTCACACGACTTCACAAGGCCATCCTCCAAGTGCTGGGCGAAGCGCTCGCGCACGGCTCGACGATGAACGTTGACCCGGAGAACATCGACGGCAGCTACTTCGGCGGCGGCGGCTACAACGGGCGCTGGCGCGTCTACGACCGCGAGGGCGAGCCCTGCCCCAAATGCCGCGACACAATCCGCCGCGTCACGCACGCCGGCCGCTCGACCTACTTCTGCCCGCGCTGCCAGAACTGCTGACCCGGGGCCTTAACTTGACAGACGCGCTCGCCGCGACGTATAAGCGCCGTTGACATAGACGTGGTGGGTTAAGGCGACTTGCGGCCACGTAAAATAAGCAGCTAAACAGCTCGGCGCTTCCGGCGTCGCCAACTTCTGAGTGAGGAAGTCCCGCGTTGTTTGGCGCGGGATATTTTTTTATTTTTGATCTTAGATTTTTGATTTGCGATTTGAAGAAGGCAGCTCTTCAATCGCAAACCGAAAATCTAAGATCAAAAATTGAAAACGGGCATGATTACCTTTAGAGAACTTCTTGCGAGTGAACACGTCACCGTCTTCGACGGGGCGATGGGGACGCAGTTGTACGCGAAGGGCGTCTACATCAACCGCTCGTACGACGAGCTGAACCTGACGAACCCCGACCTGGTGCGCGCCGTCCACGAGGAGTACGTGCGCGCCGGGGCCGAGGTGATCGAGACGAACACGTTCACGGCCACCGCGCACAAGCTACAGCAGTACGGGCTCGAAGGCCGCCTGCGCGAGATCAACGCGACGGCCGCGCGCCTCGCGCGCGAGGCGGCGGGCGGGAGCAGCTACGTCGCGGGGGCCGTCGGGCCTCTGGGGCTGCGCATCGAGCCGTACGGGCCGACCTCCTTCGACGAGGCGAAAGAGCTCTTCAAGCAGCAGGCCGAGGCGCTCCTGGAAGGCGGCGTAGACCTCTTCATCCTGGAGACCTTCTCCGACGTGTCCGAGATGCGCGAGGCCATCCGCGCCGTCCGCGAACTCTCCGACCTGCCGATCATCGCGCAGATGACCATCTCGCTCGACGGCAACACCTCTTTCGGCACGACGCCCGAGGTCTTCACCGCGCGGCTCGACGAGTGGGGCGCGGACGTAATCGGTCTCAATTGCGGCGTTGGCCCCGTCACGGTGCTCACGGCCGTCGAGAAGATGCGGCTGGTCACGACGAAGAAACTCTCGGCGCAGCCGAACGCGGGCCTGCCGCGCGACGTGCAGGGCCGGCAGTTCTACATGTGCTCGCCCGAGTACATGGCCAAGTACGCGAAGCGTCTCATACAGGCCGGCGTCCGCTTCATCGGCGGCTGCTGCGGCACGACGCCCGCGCACATCAAGCTCATCTCCGACGCCGTCCGCCCGCTCTCGCCGCGCCACACCGGCAGCACCGGCAAACTCGCCACGGCGGCCGCCCGCGTCACGGAGATCAAAGAGGAGGAGATTCCGGTCACGCCGCTCGAAGAGCGCTCGAACTGGGGCCGCCGCCTCGCGCGCGGCGAGTTCGTGACGACCGTCGAGGTGCTGCCGCCAAAAGGGTGGGACGCGACGAAGACGCTTGAGAGCATCCGGCTCTTGAAGGAGGCGGGCGTCAACGCCGTCAACATCCCCGACGGCCCGCGCGCGCAGACGCGCATGAGCGCGCAGGCCACGGCCGTCTTAGTCGAACGCGAGATAGGTCTCGAGTCGGTCCTCCACTACTGCTGCCGCGACCGAAACCTGCTCGGCATGATGTCAGACCTTCTGGGCGCGGCGGCCCTGGGGCTGCGCAACCTGCTGCTCATCACCGGCGACCCGCCGAAGATGGGGCCGTACCCGGACGCGACGGCCGTCTTCGACATCGACTCAATCGGGTTGACGAACATGGTCAACAAGCTCAACCACGGGCTCGACCTCGGCAACAACCCGACGGGCACGCCGACCTCCTTCTGTATCGGCGTCGGCGTCAACCCCGGCGCGGTCAACTTGGATGAAGAGATAAAACGCTTCGAGTGGAAGGTCGAGGCCGGGGCCGAGTTCGCCATCACGCAGCCGGTCTTCGACACCGAACAGCTCCGCGACTTCCTCAAGCGCATCGAGCACGTCCGCGTCCCCGTCGTGGCGGGCATCTGGCCGCTCGTCTCCTACCGCAACGCCGAGTTCCTCCACAACGAGGTGCCCGGCGTCCGCGTCACCCCCTCCATCATGGAGCGCATGCGCGTGGCTTCCGAGAAGGGCAAAGACGCCGCCCGCGACGAGGGCCTCGCCATCGCCCGCGAACTCCTCCTCGACGTGCGCGACGCCATCCAAGGCGTCCAGGTCTCCGCCCCCTTCAACAACGTCAAATACGCCCTCGAAGTCTTCGAGGCGCTGCCCGAATTCCGCGCGAGCAAGGGCGCAAGCGAGGCTATCACGGCCGCGGGTTCCTAGCCCGCGGCCCGGCGCGACCCGCGCTCATAAAACTAACGGAGCACCAGCCTCTCGCCTTCCAGATGATTCAGGATCACGGACAGCGGTCGCGCGCTGCTGTCGCCCACCTCGCGCAAGAGACTCACCGCTGCTTCTCCGATGCGCGAGTAGTCAAACGGGTCGTCGGGCTCGCCGCCTAACACCTGCCACGCCTGCATAGAAAAGTCAGCATTCGGGCGGTAAAGAATGCCGCGCCGGTCATAGTCCGGCAGGCGCAAGCCACGCCGACGCCAGTGTTCCTGCACTGTGCTCCAACGGTTGGCATATTTCTCCCGAACCTCCTTAACGCAAAGGCCTTCGAAATTTGCCGTGGTGGGGGGCATGAAGACTACGGTCTTGGAGATGAGGGCGGAATTTGCCAGAAGCGATATTTCTCGTTCCACCCCCGGAGTTATCTCCGGGATGACTAAGATCGCCCGACACGAACGGGCAAGGTAATCAAAGAGCCTATACCACCTCTCGTCGTCGGTCACCAGGTATAGGTGCTCCACCTCATCCATGTAGGAAAAAAACAACCTGTGCCACATAATGTGCCCGCGCGCTTCCGAAATCTTACCTATCGCAAGCAGCCGACCGAGGTGTGCCGTCGCTTTACCGAAGAAGTATGAGAACGGCTCGCCGCCGCGGACGGTGGCATACCGGCTACAGTAGCACGGGTATACCCGCGCGTAGGTTTCTGTCAGATCGGTCTCCGCGAACGCCCTTAGAAATAGGATTGGAGGTCTCTCATCCTCCCTGCTCGACTCCCGGAGAAGTTCGATTTTTATCCCGATGCCCTCGCACAGATAGTGATAGTACCCGGCCACACAGAAGGTACCCACAAGCGGGACAATACATAACAACAGGAACAAAGTCCGCCCACTCGCCACCCTTAGGCCATCAAAGAGTGCGCCCACTACCCCCAACAACACAATCAGCGCGCCGAAAGTCAAACAGGCCAGCGCCACCCTCTGGATTAGCCGTTTGTAGGATTCCACCTTTCGCTCCTGTTGCTTAAGCGACAGGAACTGTTGCCCTGCATTGCTCGTGTGAAGGTCAGGGGTCATAACCTCTGTGTGTTTCAAGCCGGCCCCGATTGTGCATAGCGGAGAGTTGAATGCTCCGCGGCCAGAGTTCTTCCCCATGTTATAGCAGCTTGCGAAGCAACTAAAAACCTCTTGCCTTTACAGCCTAAAGATGTAGAATGCGGCGCACATTCGGTCACGTTAACTCACGGCGTTGACCCGTCCGCTTCGCGGGGAGTGCCCTTCGGACATTTGGTTCCCAGCTTCTAATTCGGTAAGTGGCCCGCCAGCCTCTCGCCTCTGCGCGCGTAAAGGAGGTCGGGCGTGTCCTCACTTGTCGGGCGTTGTGCCTTCGCAGTTCTCTTCCCCGTTGCCGTCTGTCTGCTCGTCACGCGCGTGGGCTCGCAGGGCGTGGGCGTCGTCCGCGTGACGCAGACTCGGCCGGGGACGATCAACCTTAATCCGAGCATCAGCGGTGACGGCTCGCGCGTCGCTTTCGAGACGAGCGCGGACCTGGCCGGGGCGGGCGCGGGGGCGGGGCTGAGGCTCGTCGCGGCCGACGCGGCGCAGGCGGCGGGGTTTAAAGAACTGGCGCTCTCGCGTGCGCCCGCTCCGGCGCTGTCGCAGGACGGCGCGCGCGCGGCCTTCGCGTCAAACGCAGACCCTCTGGGTGAGAACCGTGACGGTGACTCGGAAATCTTCTTCCACGACGGGACGCGTCTCAGGCAGTTGACGCACACCACGCCCGACGAGCCCGCGCGGCGCGCGGAGCAGGGCTGCTTCCTGCCTTCGATGTCGGACGATGGACGGTTGGTCGCCTTCACTTCCGACCGCGACCTCGTCGGCGGGAATAGCGGGCTCGCCCGGCAGGTCTTCCTTCTGGACACATCGACGCGGAAGGTCATGCAGGTCACGCACGTCGGCGGCGGCGCGTCGGCGCGTGACGCGAAGGTGAGTGGCGACGGGTCGCGCGTCGCTTACGTCCTCGAACGCGACCCGGGGGGCGAGACGAGCGACCTGCTCGTCTATTCGGTTTCGGGCGGCGAGACTTTGACGGCCGTCTCGGGCGTGCAGTCTCTCAGGGTGACCATCGGCCGCGCCGTGAGCGACGACGGGTTGAGGGTCGTCTACTCCGCGCGCGGCCCGAACGGCGCGACGCAGGTCTTCCTCTTCGACGGGCGCAACGACCGACTCGTCCGTCAACTAACGCAGCTCGGCGCGCGCGCCTCAGACGTGCCGCTCAACCCGTCCATCAGCGGCGACGGCAACCGCGTCGCCTTCGCCACGCGCCGCAACGTCTCGGGCCTGAACCCCGACGCGAGCGTCGAGCTGTACCTCCATGACATCCCCTCGAACGCGACCGCGCGCCTGACCGACGCGCCTCCCGCGGCCAAGGCCGAGGTCGTCTCCTCGCTCGACGACGCGGGCGCGCGCGTCGCCTTCAACTTCCCGCGCGCTCTTTCGGAGCCGGACGTGTCGGAAGAGTTCGAGGACGACTCTGAGATTTATCTCGCGCACGTCCCGCCGCGCGCGCCCTTCGCGGCGGGGCTGCAACTCTTCAACGCGGCCGTCCCCGGCAGGACGCCGCCCTCGGGCGCGCTCGCGCAGGACTCGCTGGCGGTCATCACGGGAAAGAACCTCTCACTCTCTTCCAATTCAACTTTTAAACTTAACGACGGCACGTTCCCGACTAACGTCGAGAACCTCTCGGTCACGGTCGGCGGCCGCGCGGCGCAAATCCTCTACGCCTCGCCGTCGCAGCTCAACTTCAAGCTGCCGCACGCGCTCGGCCCGGGCGCGAACGAGGTCGTCGTGCGCAACCCCGACGGCTTCGAGCTGCGCGGCGAGGTCAACGTCGCGCACACCTCGCCGGGCCTCTTCACGCAGGCGGGGACTGGCGCTGGCGAGGTCTTGGCGCTCGACAACTCGACCCTGCGCGCAGGCCCTTTCGACGTGACTGACGGATCAGGCGACCCGCAACGCCTGATCGTCTTCTGCACGGGGCTGCGCGACGCGCAACACGTCGAAGCCCTCGTCAACGGTCGCGCGACCAGAGTCGAAGCGGTCGTCCCCTCGCCCGGCCTGCCTGGGCTCGACCAGCTACACCTCGCGCTCTCCTCATCTTTGAGAGGCGCGGGCGCGGCCTCGCTCGTCGTCCGCGCCGACGGTGCGGAGAGCAACCGCGCGACCTTAACCATCACGCAGGGCGGCCCGCCTGCTCGGGCCGCGCGCGTCGAAGTCAGTCCAGCCTCCGCCCTGATACCCGTCAGCGGCGAGATGCGTTTCAAGGCCCGCGCCTTCGACGCGCTCGGCGAAGAGATTCCGAACCCCGCCGTCGCCTTCGAGACGGAAGACCCTTCGGTCGCCGCGTCCGACGCGTCCGGCCTCGCAGTCGGCGTGAGTCAAGGCACGACGTTCGTCAAGGTCAGCGTCGGCGAGACGTTGACCGCGGCGACGCTGCGCGTCGTCGAACGGACGCTCGTCGTCAACGAGGTGCTGGCCGACCCACCGGACGGCATCGACGGGGACGCCAACCGAGACGGCGTCCGCGTCGGCTCCGAAGACGAGTTCGTCGAGGTGGTCAACGGCTCGGCCGACGCGCTCGACCTCTCCGGCTGGACGCTCCGCACGCGCGCCTTGAGCAGTTCAAATGAGAGTGTGCGCCACACGTTCACACAGGGGAGCCTGCTCCCTGCGGGCGAGGCGCTCGTGCTCTTCGGCGGCGGCAGCCCCGACCCGTCCGACCCCTTCTTCGGAGGCGCGCTCGTCTCGAAGGTAAGCACCGCATCGCTCTCGCTCTCCAACGCGGGGCTCACGCTCGTCGTGCGCGACGCCGCGGGGAATCTCGTCACGCAGTTCGCCTACGGCGCGGCGGGCGACGACTTCGGCGACGACGCGGTCAACGAATCCGTCACGCGCTCGCCCGACATCAAAGGCGCGTTCGCGCGCCACACCGCCGCGAACGCCGCGCGCAGGTTCTCGCCCGGCCGCCGCGTTGACGGCGGCCTCTTCCTCGAACGCGCCGGCCGCCTCACGCGCGTTAGTATCAACCCGCTCCGGCAGACTGTCTTCGTCGGCGAGTCGGCCGCCTTCAAGGCGCAGGCGTTCGACCAGTACGAGCGCGCGTTGAGAGACGTGAAGTTCGTCTTCAAGTTGAGCGACGCGAGCGTCGCCGAAGTGGAGGGCGTTGGCGGCGAGGCCGCCGAAGGCCCGGTCACTGTAACGCTACGCGGTCTGAGCCAGGGCTCGACGAAGGTCGGCGCGGAAGCGACCGCCGGCGGCGTCACTCTCGTCAACGCCGACGCAGAGCTTTCCGTGCGGCAACGTCCTCCGAAGATAACGCGGGTCGAAGTCTCGCCGCCGTCTCTCACCCTCAACCGCGGCGGCCGCGTGCAACTCGCCGCCAGCGCCTTCGACGAGAACGGACGGCCCGTCCCCGAAGCTCTCATCAGTTGGAGTTCGGACGACCCGCTCGTCGCGACCGTCGATGCCTCCGGCCTGCTGCGCGCGTCCGGGGCCGGCGCGGTTCTGGTCAGGGCCAATGCGCCCGACAACCGCGGCGCAGAAGTGTCGGGTCAGGCGGAGGTCAACGTTCTCGTCCCGCTGGCCGTCAACGAACTACTCGCCGACGTGCCGCCCGACGACACGGAGACCGCGCAGGTCGAAGGCGACGCGAACCGCGACGGTGCGCGCAGCTCCGACGACGACGAGTTCGTCGAACTTATCAACACGTCCGACGCGCCGCTCGACCTCTCGGGGCTGCAAATCGCCGACGCCTCGACCGTCCGCTTCACCTTCCCCGGACAGACGACGCTCGAAGCAGGGCGACCGCTCCTCATCTTCGGCGGGGGCGCGCCGCCGGCCGAAGCCTTCGGCGGCGCGCTCGTCCTCAAGGCCGGCTCGCTCAGCCTCAACGACACGAGCGACGCTCTGACCGTCAGGCTCCCCTTATCCTCCGACCGCACGTTCGTCGTCGCCACCCTCACTTACGGCCCCGGCGGCACAGTCGCCGCCCCGAGGGATCAGTCGCTCACGCGCTCGCCCGACGCGGGCTCCGGCTCTGCCGGCGGTGACTTCAGTCCACATACTTTGGCTGTGGGCTCTGCCGGGCGCGCCTACTCGCCCGGCCTACGAGCCGACGGCACTCCCTTCGGCTCGCCGCCGCTCGCGCGCGTCGATGTCACGCCTCTGACAGTAACGCTCGACATCGACGGCAGACAGGACTTCTTCGCCCGGGCCTTCGCAAGTGTCAACGGCGTCGAGACGGAAGTCCCCGGCGTCCTCTTCGTCTGGTCTTCGAGCGACGCAAAGAGGATGACAGTCGAGCCCGTCGAAGGCTCGAACGTCAGCGTCACGGCTCACGCCCCCAGCGCGTCCACACTCTTCGCGCGCGCGGGCGGCATCGAAGGCTCGGCGTCGGTCACAGTCAACCCGACGCCAACCCCCACGCCTTCGCCGACGCCTACACCAACACCGACTCCATCTCCAACCCCGACACCCACGCCCACGCCCACGCCCACGCCCACACCGACTCCAACTCCGTCTCCGACACCCACGCCTACACCGTCACCATCCCCAACACCTTCTCCCACTCCGACGCCGACCCCGACTCCATCGCCTACCCCGACTCCGACTCCGTCGCCATCTCCTACCCCTCTGCCCACGCCGTCTCCGACGCCCCTACCGACTCCAACGCCTACGCCTACACCGTCGCCGTCACCAACACCTTCTCCCACTCCGACCGTGACGCCGACGCCCACTCCGACGCCGACCCCTTCAACGACTCCGTTACCCACGCCGACGCCCGCGCCTACTCCGACGCCCACGCCTGGGCCGAAGCCCCTCGTCGTCATCAGTCAGGTCTTCGGCGGCGGGGGCAACAGCGGCGCGCCGTATAGGAATGACTTCGTCGAGATTTTCAACAGGGGCTCGGCGGACGCAGACCTCGCCGGGTGGTCGGTTCAATACTCTTCGGCCGGTGGGACGACGTGGCAGGTGACGAACCTGCCGCACGTCACGCTCGCGCCCGGCCGGCATCTCTTGATTCAGCAGGCGGGCGGCGCGGGCTGTTCCGGCTCGCCCTGCGGGCAGGAGTTGCCGACGCCCGACGCCTCCGGCAACGTCGCGCTGGCGGCGACCGCGGGCAAGGTCGCGCTCGTCAACACGACGGAGGCGCTGGGCGGCGCGTGCCCCTCGGGAGAGCGGGTCGTTGACTTCGTCGGCTACGGCCCATCCGCCAACTGCTTCGAGGGCGGCGGCCCCGCGCCCGCCCCGGGCAACACCCTCTCGGCCTTCAGAAAGGCGGACGGCTGCGCGGAGACGAACGACAACGCGAACGACTTTCAAGCCGCTCCGCCCGTCCCTCGTAACACCAATTCGCCAACAGTCTCGTGCTCGGCCACGCCGACGCCGACCCCAACCCCGACGCCCACTCCCACGCCGAGCCCGACTCCTGCTTCAACGCCGACACCTACGCCTACTCCGACCCCTTCGCCGACGCCCACCCCTACTCCCAGTCCTACTCCCACTCCGACGAGCACGCCGACGCCTACGCCGACACCTTCGGCCACGCCTTCGCCGACGCCGACTCCGACGCCGACTTCGACACCGCCGCTGGTCGTCATCAGTCAGGTCTACGGCGGGGCGGGCTGCGCGACGGCGAACTGCTCTGCCTTCAAGAATGATTTCGTCGAGCTGTATAACCGCGGGGCGGCCGCAGTCTCACTCAATGGCTGGTCTGTGCAGTACGCCTCGGCGACGGGGACGGGGGCTTGGCAGGTGACGGCGCTCGGCGACTTCACACTCGCGCCCGGGCAGCGTTACCTCGTGCAGGAGGCGGGCAACGCGAACGGCGTCAGCGCACTCCCGACGCCGGACGCATCGGGCTCAATCAACATGAGCGCGACGGCGGGCAAGGTCGCTCTCGTCAAGACGACGACGGCGCTCTCGGGCGCGTGCCCCGTGTCTGCGAACGTCGTTGACCTCGCAGGCTACGGCCCGACCGCGAACTGCTCGGAGACTGCGCCCGCGCCCGCGCCGGGCACGAACACCGCCGCCGTAAGGCGTGGCGACGGCTGCACGGACACGGGCGACAACTCCGCGGACTTCTCGGCCGCTCAGCCCAACCCGCGCAACAGCTCCGCGCCCTTGCAGGCGTGCCCCGCGCCTTCACAAAATGAAGCGGGAGAGCCCTCCGCGCTTCCGGGGGTGACTCTCCCGCCTCTCTTCTTACTCTTCGACGGCTACGCGTTCAGCGAACCACGCCCGTCAGGGGGCTCGAAGCGCTGGCGTAGAGACGCTTTGGCATCCGCCCGGCCTGGAACGCGAGACGCCCGGCCTCGACCGCGAGGCGCATGGCCGTAGCCATCCGGCCTGGGTCTTCGGCCTCCGCGATGGCCGTGTTCATCAGCACGGCGTCCACGCCCAGCTCCATCGCCACCGCCGCGTCGCTCGCCGTGCCCACGCCCGCGTCCACGATGATGACGGCGTCGGGGAGCTGCTCGCGCATGATGCGGAGGTTGGCCGGGTTCTGCACGCCCAGGCCGGAGCCGATGGGCGCGGCCAGGGGCATCACGGCCGCGCAGCCCGCGTCCAGGAGCTTCTTCGCCATGATGAGGTCGTCCGAGAAGTAGGGCAGCACCTTGAAGCCCTCGCGCACGAGCACGCGGGCGGCTTCGAGCGTCTGCTCGTTGTCGGGGAAGAGCGTCGTCTGGTCGCCGATGACTTCGAGCTTGACGAGGTCTGTCTGCAAAGCCTCGCGCGCGAGCCGCGCCGTGCGGATCGCCTCCTCGGCCGTGTAGCAGCCGGCCGTGTTGGGGAGGATGACGAGGCCCGGGTCGAGGTGGTCGAGGAACGACTCGGTCTTGCGGTCGAGCGGCACGCGGCGTACCGCCACCGTCACCATCTCCGCGCCCGAAGCCCTGTGCGCCGCCTTCATCTCCTCGAAGCTTCGGTACTTCCCCGTCCCCACAATCAGCCGCGACGCGAACACGCGCCCCGCGACCTCGAACGTCTCCCTCTCCGCCTGAACCGCCGTGGACATTTTGTTATGAGTGCTCCTTCTAAAGGATGACAGCCCGCCGACTCTTACGGGCGGGCTGCGCACAATTTACACCTTAACTATTTGAAACAGAAATTAGCCGCCGCCGACGAAGTGGACGATCTCGACGCGGTCGCCGTCGGAGAGCCGGGCGGCGGGCCAGTCGGCGCGGCGGACGACTTCGCGGTTGAGCTCGACGGCGACGCGCTCGGGCGCGAGCGAGAGGTGTTCGATGAGCGCCGAGAGGGTCGTCCCCTCGTCCAGCTCCTTCGGCTCGCCGTTAATCTCTACGCGCAAACCCCGCCCCTCCCGTCACTGGTGGATGATGCGCCGCATCTCGGCCGAGTTCTCGCCCGCGACGGCGCGGATGATGATGGCCGCCCGCCCCGAGTTGAAGCGCGGGAGCAGCGCGCGGACGATGCCGACGCCGTGCTCGTCCGTCTCCGTCGAGACGATGATGGGGCGGAAGGAGGTGCCGAGGACTTTGACCGTCAGTTGGGCCTGGCCCACCGGCCGCTGGCCGTACGTGCCGCGGCCGACGTAAATCTTGATCGTCACCAACTGGCCGGCGCGGAACTCGCCCTCGTCGTCGAGCAGGCTCAGGTAGATGTCGTCCGTGTCCTCTTCGGGCTCCTCGAAGACCTCCGCTTCGAGCACGGGCACGACGGGGATGGGCTCGGGCGTCGGCGTCGAGACATCTGCCACGGAGGGCGCGGCTGTCTCCTTCGTGGCCGGCGCGATGCGGTAGTAGTCCATCGTGCCGATCTCGTCGGCGAGCGAGGAGAGGATGACGATGTCGGGTTCCGGCTTCGCCTTCACATCGGCGGGCGGCGCGGCCTCGGCCGGCGGGGGCGCGGCCTTCTCCGGCGTGCGCGGCTCTTCGACGGGGGGCGCGGCCTCCTGGGCGGGCTGCGGCTCCGGCGCGGGCGCGGGCGCGTCCGCCTTGCGGCGGCGCTGGCCGGCTCTGCGGACGCCCGCGGACGCTTCCGCCACCGGCATCGCGGCGCCGCCGTCGGGGCCGCTCATGCGCTTGAGGTCTTCGACGCGGCCGGACTTGATGGCGGCGCAGATGAGCTTGTGCTGGCGCTGGAGGCGCTCGGTCAGGACGTTCTCGTCGAAGCCCTTGCTGATGAGGTCGGCGTAAGGCGTGCGCTTGCTGGCGATGATGGCCCCGCCGACGTAGACGAGCGAGAGGATGAGCGGCGTGTCGAGCCCTTTGTCCTCCGTCTGGACGTGGTAAGTGACTCCCTCGTACGGAATGTCTGTGTTGAATCCGGTGATCACTGGTAGCTTACGGAAGACGGTACGTCCGGCGCGGATTTGGCCGGGGGGACGGCCTCCCCAGCGGGGGTAAAATCAAGTTAGCACAGCCCCGCGAAGCCGGTCAATCTCCTTGCAAAACAGGGCTTTGGCCGCGTACGGGTGTGGCTTGACACGACCCGCCGTGTGGACTAGGATTGCCCTTGTACCATGATTCTCAAACTCAAAAACGGCCGCTAGGGGGCCGCGTTTTCGGCGCAAGCTGACGGGAGGATAGTGTGTTCAGTCTGTCCGACTACCTGCCAATCGCGCTCATGTTCATCGTCGCCGCGGGCTTCGCCGTCGGCAACGTCCTCCTCTCGCAGCTCGTCGGCCAGCACAAGGCGACGCGGACGAAGACGATGCCCTACGAGTGCGGCAAAGACCCCGTCGGCTCGGCGCGCGAGCGCTTCTCGGTGAAGTTCTACCTCGTGGCGATGATCTTCATCCTCTTCGACATCGAGCTGATCTTCCTGCTGCCGTGGGCGGTCGTCTTCGGCAGCTTCGTGAGGGATTTCGGGCTCGCCAACCTCATCTACATCGAGATGATGACGTTCGTCGTGCTGCTCCTGGTCGGCTACGTCTACATCCTGAAGAAGGGTCTGTTCGAGTGGGGCGCGCGGGCGCGCGTCGAGGCGGAGGCGGAGGCGCGTGCGCTGGAGTTGACCGAGGCGCGGGCGCGCGCGGCCGAGGCGCGGCACACGCGGCCAGCGCGCGCCGCCTGAAGGCACAGAGCAAGGTGTTCCTATGGGCTTAGAGAATTTCATCGCCGAGGCGCTGCCCGACGTAATCACGACGCGGCTCGACTCTTTGGTCAACTGGGCGCGCAAGTCCTCCCTTTGGCCCGCGACCTTCGGGCTCGCCTGCTGCGCCATCGAGATGATGGCGACGACCGACTCGCGCCACGACCTGGCGCGCTTCGGCTCGGAGGTCTTCCGCGCGAGCCCCAGGCAGGCGGACGTGATGATCGTCTCGGGGCGCGTGTCGCGCAAGATGGCGCCCGTCCTGCGGCGCATCTACGACCAGATGCCCGAGCCGAAGTGGGTCATCTCGATGGGCGCGTGCGCCACCTCGGGCGGAGTCTTCGACAACTACGCCATCGTCCAGGGCGTGGACAAGATCGTGCCCGTGGACGTGTACATCCCCCGCTGCCCCCCCCGCCCGGAAATGCTCATCCACGCGATCATGATGCTCCAGGAGAAGGTGATGCGCGAGTCCCTGCGCGACCGCGACGACGTGCCGGCCGCGGAGGCTTACGAGGCCGTCCCGCCGGGCACGCTCCCCGCCGTCGGCGTCTCGGCCACCAACGAGGCGGCGGCGGACGCGTCCCCCTCGCGCCCCTACACCATCGCCTCGCGCCACGAGCGCCGCAGGTCGAGCTGAAGGCGTGAACCGTAAACCGTGACAAGAACCGGTTGAGTCTGGTCACGGATTGAGGTTTACAGGTTACACGCTTCACTTGTCACGGTTTACGGTTCACGGTTCACGAATCTTTATGTCTCAAGACATCGAGCGAGAGAAAGAGATCGCCAGGGGCAAGCGCGCGGCCGCCTCGTACCAGGCTCCGCCGGCCGACCTGGTCGCGGCCCTGCGCGGCGAACACGGCGAGTGGGTGACGGAGACGGTCGAGGCGTTCGGCGAGTTGACGCTGGTCGTGCCGCGCGAGCAGATCGCGGTCGTGTGCGCGCACCTGAAGACGGCCCCGGGCTTCGAGTTCGACATGCTCGCCGACCTCGTCGGCGCGGATCGCGGGCCGGAGGAGGAGCCGCGCTTCGAGGTCAACTACCACCTCTTCTCGACCAAGCGCTACCACCGCCTGCGCCTGAAGGTTCTCCTCAACCAGGAGGACACGCACGTCCCGACGGTGACGACCGTCTGGCGCACGGCCAACTGGCACGAGCGCGAGACCTTCGACATGTTCGGCGTCATCTTCGACGGACACCCTGACCTGCGCCGCATCCTCCTGCCCGACGACTGGCAGGGGCACGCGCTGCGCAAGGACTTCCCGCTGCGCGGCTACGAGCCGTACAGCCTGACTTGATAAGAGGGGGCACCCGGCCTTGATGAACCCGAACCCGGCGCAGTTCGGCGGCTCGTTCCAGCAGACGCCACAGCAGCAGCAGAAGGGCTGTCTGGGCCGGAACTGGAAGTGGATGCTGCCCGTCGGCTGCCTCGGGCTGATACTCGCGGGGGTCTTGTTCGTCGGCGGCATCGTCTTCGTGGCGATGTCGGCCATCAAGTCTTCGGAGGTCTACAAGGGCGCGCTCGGCGTCGCGCAGGCGCACCCGGCCGTCAACGAACGTCTGGGTCAGCCGGTCGAGGACGGCTGGTTCGTGAAGGGCAGCATCAAGCTTAACGCCACCGGGGGCAGCGCCGACCTGGAGATTCCCCTCTCCGGCCCGAAGGGCGCGGGGACGCTCTTCGTCAGGGCGGTCAGCCCCGAAGGCACATGGATGTACCAGCGGCTCGACCTCGTGACGGGCGGCAAGACCGTTTCCCTGCTCGACCGCAACCTCGTGCAGCCGTCCCCCGGCTCCACCGTTGACGTTGAAGAGGACGCCGACGGCTCCGACGGCGACGCGACCGGCGAGGCGACCGACGGTAACGAGAACACACAGGCAGGCGGGGCCGCGGGCGGGCAGACCATCTCGGGCGGCGTGCTCAACGGCAAGGCCATCAGCAAGCCGCAGCCGCCTTATCCCGCGCTGGCGAAGGCCGCGCGCGCGCAGGGCACGGTGGTCGTCCAGGTGACGGTTGACGAGACGGGGGGCGTGACCTCGGCCAAGGCCGTCTCGGGCCACCCGCTCTTGCAACAGGCGGCCATCGCTGCGGCCAAACAGGCGAAGTTCTCGCCGACCCTTTTGAGCGGAAAGCCCGTGAAGGTCTCGGGCATGCTGACGTACAACTTCGTGCTCGAACAGTAGGGACGATAAGGCGTGAACCATAAACCGTGACAGGAAGAGGTTGGACCTCATCACGGCTTGGGGTTTACAAGTAACGTGCCTTCACTCGTCACGGTTTACGGTTAACGGTTCACGAGCATTTAAAGGGCATGAGCGCATCAACGACAAACCTGCCGCCCGCCTTCGAGGTGGTAGACCGGCCGCTCGACACGCAGATGACCATCTCGTTCGGGCCGCAGCACCCGTCCACGCACGGCGTGCTCCGGCTCGAACTCGTCCTCGACGGCGAGATGGTCGTCAAGTGCGTGCCCGACATCGGCTACCTGCACACGGGGATGGAGAAGCTCTTCGAGTACAAGAAGTACCAGCAGGGCATCGTCATCACCGACCGCATGGACTACCTCAACCCCCTGGGCAACAACCTCGCCTACTGCATGGCGGTCGAGAAGCTGCTCGGGCTTGAGATACCGGAGCGCGCGCAGGTCATCCGCGTGCTCATGTGCGAGTTGCAGCGCATCGGCTCGCACATGGTCTGGCTGGGGACGCACGCGCTCGACATCGGCGCGATGACGGTCTTCTTCTACTGCTTCCGCCAGCGCGAGCGCATCCTCAACCTCATCGAGGCCGCCTCCGGCGAGCGTATGACGCCCAGCTACTTCCGCATCGGCGGCCTGATGATGGACTTGCCCGCGGGCTTCGACCAGCGCTGCAAGCAGTTCACCGAAGACTTCCCCGCGGCGGTCGATGAGTGGCACGACCTCCTTTCGGGGAACCGCATCTTCCAGAACCGCACGAAGGGCGTCGGGGTCATCTCGGCCGAGGACGCCATCGACTGGGGCCTGACCGGCCCCACCCTCAGAGGCAGCGGCGTCCCCCTCGACATACGGCGCGCGAACCCTTACACGGGTTACGAGACCTACGACTTTGAAGTCCCCGTCGAGCAGGGCGGCGACGTCTGGTCGCGCTACATGGTGCGGATGCGCGAGATGATCGAGTCGAACAGGATCATCAAGCAGGCGCTGGAGCGCCTCCGCCCCGGCCCCATCAAGGCCGACGCGCCGAAGGTGGTGCTGCCCGAGCGCGAGGCGATGAAGACGCACATGGACGCGCTCATCCACCACTTCCTGATCGTCGCCGAGGGCTTCAACGTCCCCGCGGGCGAGGTCTACATGCCCATCGAGGGCTCGAAGGGCGAGCTGGGCGTCTACGTCAAATCCGACGGCGGCCCCAAGCCCGCGCGCGTCCACGTGCGCGGCCCTTCATTCATCAACCTCTCGGCCCTGCCCGACATGGTCAAGGGCGAGATGGTCGCCGACGTGGTCGCCGTCATCGGCTCGATAGACATCGTGCTCGGAGAAATAGACCGCTAGGTGCTGGGTCTTGGGTGCTGGGTGCTGGTTAAAGCCACAACCCAGCACCCGGTACCCAGCACCCAGCACCCAAAACCTATGTCCCAGCAGTTCACACCGAACAACCCGCTGCCGCAGGAGGCGAAGGTGCCGCAGGAGATCGCGGTCTTCTCCCCGGAGGTCGAGGCGGAGATCGACGGGCACCTGGCGAAGTACCCGGTCAGGCGCTCGGCCATCCTGCCGCTGATGTTCATCGTGCAGCGCGAGCGCGGCGGCTACCTCGACCCGCCGGGCGTGGCGTACCTGGCCGACCGGCTGGGGGTGCGCATCACGGACATCTGGGAGGTCGCGACCTTCTACTCGATGATAAACACCGAGCCGGTCGGTAAGTATCATCTGCAAATCTGCAAGACGCTCTCGTGCAAGATCATGGGCGAGCCGCGCGTCACCGAGCGCGTGTGTAGCCGCCTCGGCATCAGGCCCGGCGAGACGACGCCGGACGGGCAGTTCTCCGTCTCTCTGGTCGAGTGCCTCGGCTCCTGCGGCACCGCGCCGATGATGCAGGTCGGCTTCGACTACTACGAGAACCTGACCGACGAGAAGGTTGACGAAATCCTCGACAAGTGCCAGAGCGGCGAGTTGTCGAACGGCGTTCGCTAAGGAGTAAATAGTGAATGGTAAATAGTAAATGGTTTTAGTCCATTCACTATTTACCATTCACCATTCACCAAACATATGTTTATCGGGGCGATTGGGTGCGAGCCTTTACAACTGCGGCGGGTGCTGCTGGAGAACTCCGCGTCGCTCGACGTGTACCGCGCCAACGGCGGGTACGAGGCGCTGCGACAGGTCTTGAACGGGATGTCGCCGGACGACGTGATCGGCGAGGTCAAGAAGTCGGCGCTGCGCGGGCGCGGCGGCGCGGGCTTCCCCACGGGCATGAAGTGGGGCTTCGTCCCGAAGGACTCGCCGAAGCCGAAGTACGTCGTCTGCAACGCCGACGAGTCGGAGCCGGGCACCTTCAAAGACCGCTACCTGATGGAGCGCGACCCGCACATGCTCATCGAGGGCATGCTCATCGCGGCCTACGCCCTCGGCGCGCGCGTCAACTACATCTACACCCGCGGCGAGTACCGCTACCTCATCGAGATCATGGATCGCGCGCTCGAAGAGGCGCGCGCCGGGGGCTTCCTCGGCGAGAAGATTCTCGGCACCGACTTCAACTGCGAAATCTACACGCACACCGGCGCGGGCGCTTACATCTGCGGCGAGGAGACGGCGCTGCTGAACTCTCTGGAGGGCCTGCGCGGACACCCGCGCATGAAGCCCCCCTTCCCGGCGGTCGCCGGTCTGTACGGCTGCCCCACGGTCGTCAACAACGTCGAGACGCTGACGGCCGTGCCCGACATCATCAGGATGGGCGGCGAGGCGTGGCAGAAGCTGGGGACGGAGAAGAGCGGCGGGACGAAGCTCTGGTCTGTCTCGGGCCACGTCAACCGCCCCGGCGTCTACGAGCTGCCGATGGGCTACGACGACATGGAGAAGTTCATCCACGAGGACTGCCGGGGGATGCTCGGCGGCCGGAAGCTGAAGGCCGTCATCCCCGGCGGCTCCAGCGTCTACATCATGCCCGCGAAGGACATCGAGGGTAAGGACGTGCGGATGGACTACGAGGGCTTGGTCGCCGCCGGGTCGATGGTAGGTAGTGGCGGCTTCATCGTGATGGACGAGACGGTGGACGTGTTCGAGTCCACGAAGAACCTGACCGAGTTCTACAAGCACGAGTCCTGCGGCTGGTGCACGCCCTGCCGCGAAGGGACAGACTGGCTCGTGAAAGTCTTCAAGCGCATCGAGAAGGGCGAGGGCCGCCCCGACGACGCGCAACTCCTCCTCGACATCGTGGACAACATCGAGGGCAAGAGTTTCTGCCCGCTCGGCGACGCCGCCTCCTGGCCCATCCAGTCGGCCATCAAGAAGTTCCCCGAAGACTTCCGCCGCAAGGTCACGAACGGCGGCGGGCACGTGAAGGACGGGCTGCCGACGGCCTGAACGGATAACAGAAGATGAAAAGCCTCCTCCGCACAATCGCACTCGCGGCTTGCGTCGCTTCCCTGTTCGCCGCGCCCTCGGCCGCGGTGACGCCGACGACCGTACCCGGCGTCCAATGCCGCGGCACAGACCGCATCATCGGGAAGCAGCTCAGGTTCGCGCGGGGCCGGACGACCGCCGTCATCAAGGACACGGTTCGGCTCTGCACGATGCACGAGTATTACTTCCGCGCCCGCGCGGGGCAGAAGATGACGGCGCACCTCGTCACGGGCAGCCGCACCTCCATGACTCTCTTCACGGCGAGCGGCGAGACGGTCTTCGACGGCACGAAGGACTTCGAGGGCGAGCTGCCGGAGGGCGGGCAGTATTCGCTCCAGATCGGCACCGACGCGACCGCCGCCTACACGCTCGAAGTCACGATCAGGTGAGCGGCAACGGTTTAATCAAATGGCAGCAGAATTAGTCAAAGTCACGATCAACGGGCAGGAGTTGCAGGTCGCGAAGGGTGCGCGGCTCATCGACGTGTGCCGGGAGAACGGGTACTCGATACCCTCGTTCTGCTACTACGCGGACCTCGCGCTCCAGGCTTCGTGCCGGATGTGTCTGGTGCGCATCGAGAAGATGCCGAAGCTCCAGACCTCCTGCACCATCACCTGCACGGACGGGATGGTCGTCACGACGCAGTCCGAGGAGATCGAGAAGGCGCAGCGCGGCATGGTCGAGTTCCTGCTCGCCAACCACCCGCTCGACTGCCCCGTCTGCGACCGCGGCGGCGAGTGCGAGTTGCAGGAGATGGTCTTCGACTGGGGCAACCTCGAAGAGCGCTTCACGGAGCGCAAGAACTACGCGCCCGAGAAGTTCCTCAGCCCGATAGTCGCCAACGACCCGCAGCGCTGCATCCTCTGCAAGCGCTGCACGCGCGTCTGCGACGAGTGGATGGGCGAGGACGCCATCGAGGCCGGCGGGCGCGGCGCGCACACCGTCATCGGGACCTACGGCGGCTGGCTCAACTGCTCGCAGTGCGGCAACTGCATCGAGGTCTGCCCCACGGGCACGCTGCTCGACGCGACCTACAGGCATCAGACGAGGCCGTGGGAGCTGAACCGCACGACCTCGACCTGCTCCTTCTGCTCCGACGGCTGCCAGTTCTCGGTCGGCTCGCGGCGCGGCGAGGTGATGCGGGTCGTCGCGCGCGACCGCTACGTCAACGGCCACAACGGCGAGTTCCTCTGCATCAAGGGGCGCTTCGCCCACCCGTTCGTCAACCACGAGGAGCGGCTGCGCACGCCGCTCGTCCGCTACAAGAAGGGCGGCCGGCTCGTCCCCGCGACGTGGGAGGAGGCCGTCCGCGTGGCGTCGGAGAAGTTGAAGGCTGTCATCGACGCGAGCGGCGGCGGCTCGGTCGGCGTCGTGGGGAGCCCGCGCCTGACCAACGAGTCGAACTGGGCTCTGCTGAAGTTCGCGCGCGAGGTGCTCGGCACCGACAAGTACACGGCGACCGAGGCGTTCTCGCTCGTCCCCTTTTTCGAGAACCTGTCCGCGCCGCTCGCCACGCACCGAGACATACGGCACGCCAAGACCATCTTGCTAATCGGCGGCGAGCCCGAGGAGTTGCAGCCGCTCACCGGAAGGGCCATCCGGCAGGCCGTCCGCAACGGCGGCGCGAAGCTCGTCATCGTCAACAGCACGCCCATTCGACTGAAGCAGCAGGCCGCGCTGTTCCTGCACGTCCGGCCGGGCACGGAGGACGCGGCCGTGCTCGCGCTCGCCTCGCCCGGCGACGCCGAAGCGGCGGCGGGCAAGCTCGGCGTCGAGGCGGATGAGATTGCCAGGGCCAGCCAGTTGATAAGTGAGACGGCGGGGGACGTGGTCGTCCTCTTCGGCGGCGAACTCTCCGCGGAGGCGCAGGCCGTGCTCGCGCGTCTGCCCGGGGCGTTCGGCGAGAAGGCGGGGCGGCGCTTCCTCCTCCACCCGCTGCCGCTCTTCAACAACAGCGTCGGCGTCCACGACCTCGGGCTGATGTCGGGGGCCTACAACCCGCTCGAAATCCTCGACGCCGCGGGCTCCGACGTGCGCGCGCTCTACGTCGCGGGGAGCTTCCTGCCCGCGCACCTCGAAGGGCGCGAGGAGGCTTTAAGCAGGCTCGACCTGCTCGTCGTGCAGGAGCTTTTCCTGACCGAGACGGCCGCCGCCGCCGACGTGGTCTTCCCCGCCGCCTCGTTCGCCGAGGTGGACGGGACGTTCACGAACAACGGCGGGCTCGTCCAGCGCGTGCGCCAGTCGATCTCGCCTGTGCACCAGTCGAAGCCCGACTGGGCCATCACTTCGCAGTTGGCGCAGGCGCTCGGCCACGACCTCGGCTTCCAGATGTCTTCGAGCAACATCTTCCTTGAGATCGCGCGCGGCGTCCCGGCGTACGAGGGGCTGCGCTACCCGCTGCTCAAGGACGAGTCTAACCCCCGGCAGGTCAGGCACGCGCTCGCCTCGGGCGGCGACGGCGCGGCGAACATCGCGGCCCTGCGCGACGCCGTCGAATCGCTCGAAGCCTCCGGCGAGATGATCACCGAGACGCCCCCGGTCGGGCACGAACTCTTCAAGCTCGGCGTGCTGACGGGCAAGGTTCCGCAGTTCCACCTGCTCGCCGCCGGCAACCCCGAGCCCGAGAGCGTACTGATATCCCCCCTCTATCAAATCACGGTTGACCCCGCACTCCGCCGCGCGTCGGCCGCGGGAGACTGAAAAAGGAAGTGAATAGTAAATAGTGAATGGTGAATAGTCGTTGAGGGTCGCGGCGTGGCGGGATGTCCGCGCGACTCGTTAACACGCAACCACCATTTACCATTTACTATTCGCCACTCACTAACTATGGACTGGCTTTCCAACACCATCGGGGCGGACTGGGCGCGCGCGCTGGCGCAGTTCGTGGGGATTAACGTCGGGTTCGTCGTCGTGCTGATGATCGTGGCCTACACGGTCCTAGCCGAGCGGCGCGTGCTCGGATTCATACAGGGGCGTCTGGGGCCGAACCGCGTGGGGCCGGGCGGCCTCTTCCAGCCGTTCGCAGACCTCCTGAAGTTCATCTTCAAGGAGGAGATCACGCCCTCGGCTTCGACGCGCTTCGTCTACTTCCTCGCGCCCGTCATCGCCATCACGTGCGCGCTGATGCCGATCATCGTCTACCCGTTCGGGCCGACGGTCTGGCTCCCCTTCGTCGGCGAATTCTCGCTCGTCATCGCGCGCTTCGACATCGCGCTGCTCTACGTCCTCGGCATCACGTCGGTCGGCGTCTACGGCATCACGCTCGCCGGGTGGTCTTCTAACTCGAAGTACAGCCTGATGGGCAGCCTGCGCGCGGCGTCGCAGATGATCTCGTACGAGCTTTCCCTGGGGCTCTCGCTCGTCGGCGTGGTGCTGATGTCGGGGACGCTCGACCTCTACACGATAGTCGAGCAGCAGGGCGGCTGGTTCGGGCTGAAGTGGAACCTGTGGGACGTCAGCCGCGTGCCGCAGGTCATCGGGTTCATCACCTACCTCATCTCCGCCATCGCCGAGACGAACCGCGTGCCGTTCGACCTGCCCGAGGCCGAGACCGAGCTGGTCGCGGGCTTCCACACGGAATACTCGGCCCTGAAGTTCGCGCTCTTCTTCATGGCCGAGTACGTCAACATGTTTACGGTCTCGATGCTGGCGACGACGCTCTTCCTGGGCGGCTGGCAGGGGCCGTTCGTGGACGTGTTCCCGTGGCTCGGCGTCGTCTGGTTCCTCCTGAAGGTCACCTTCTTCCTCTTCCTCTACATCTGGCTGCGCGGGACTCTGCCGCGCTTCCGCTTCGACCAGTTGATGAGCTTCGGGTGGAAGTTCCTGCTGCCCGTCGCCATCCTGAACGTCATCCTGACGGCGACCGTCCTGTACTTCCGTTGGAGTTGATTCGAGGTGTCCGACGTGCTTCCTAGCATTTCGCAACTGCTGTTCGTACTCTTCGGCGCGATGGCCCTGGGCTGCGCCGTGGCGGTGGTGGCGCAGCGCAACCCGCTCTACAGCGCCATCTCGCTCGTCGGCGTCTTCGTCTCGCTGGCCTGCCTCTACCTGACGTTGCAGGCCCCGTTCATCGCGGCCATCCAGGTCATCGTCTACGCGGGCGCGATCATGGTGCTCGTCGTCTTCGTCATCATGCTCCTCAACGTCGAGGAGGAGGTGCGCAGGCCCCTGCGCCTGCGTTACCTCGTCCCCGTCGGGGTGCTGCTGGCGGCGGTGCTCGTCGGCGAGGCGGCCTTCATGCTCCAGCTCGGCAACTACGCGGCGTACACGCCCACCATGCCCGCCTCGTCCGACGTGGGGCTGACGGCCTCCATCGGGACGGGCATGTTCACGAAGTACCTGCTGCCCTTCGAGGTCACCTCCGTGCTCATCCTGATGGCGATGGTCGGGGCCATCACGCTCGCGCGGCAGGGGCGGACGCCGCTGCTGGCCGCGCCCGGCAACGTCACCGAGGAGCCCGCGGCGCTGACGGCGGGCGGCGACGTTCTCCTGAAGCCGGGGGACACGGCGGCCACGGGCCGGGCGTTCGCGCGCGAGCAGATACGCACGGGCGACGCGGCCGCGCCCTCGGAGGTGTCGAGAGAGGAGGGCGAGCGGTGATCCCTTTGACCTGGTACCTGGCGCTCTCGGCCGTCCTTTTCACCATCGGCGTGGTGGGCGTCATCGTCAAGCGCAACGCCATCCAGATGTTCATGTGCATCGAGCTGATGCTCAACGCCGTGAACCTGACCTTCGTCGCCTTCTCCAGCTACTTCGGCGACGTGACGGGGCAGCTCTTCGTCTTCATCGTGATGACGGTCGCGGCCGCCGAGGCCGCCGTCGGCTTAGGCATCATCATCGCCATCTTCCGCAACCGCGAGTCGCTCGACGTTGACGACGCGAGCGTGCTGAGACTTTAGGAGAAGTGAATGGTGAATAGTAAATAGTGAATAGTCGTTGCGGTTTGTCCGTGTTGAGGTTTTCTCCGGGCCGCGCCTGATACGACCACCATTTACCATTTACCATTTACCATTTACTAAACAATGACGAATCACCTGCTCTCCGTCGTCGTGTTCGCGCCGCTGGTCGGTGCCCTGATCTGCTGGCTGGTCGGGCGGAAGGTTCGCAGCGAATCCCTCATCGGCGCGGTGGCGTGCGGGTCTGTGGCCGTGTCGGCGGTCTGCGCCTTCATCGTGGCCTTCACGGGCGAGGGCGGCGGGGCGCTCAGGAATCCGGCGGCGACGCCGGTCTTCAGCCACCTCTGGACGTGGATGCAGGTCGGCAGTTTCCGCGCCGACTACGGCTTCGCGATGGACAGGCTGTCGGGCGTCTACGCCTGCTTCATCACGTTCGTCGGCTTCCTCATCCACCTCTTCGCGACCGGGTACATGCGCGGCGACCGAGGCTTCTACCGCTTCTTCGCCTACCTGAACCTGTTCATGTTCATGATGCTGACGCTCGTGCTCGGCGACAACCTGCTTTTGATGTTCGTCGGGTGGGAGGGCGTCGGCCTCTGCTCGTACCTGCTCATCGGCTACTACACCGACCGGCGCGAGGCGGGCGACGCGGCGAAGAAGGCTTTCGTCGCCAACCGCATCGGCGACTGGGGCGTCGTGCTCGGCATCATGCTCGTCTTCTGGCTGACGGCCGGCGCGGGCCGCCCTTCCATAAGCTACTTCGACAAGTCGCTCGCCGTGCTCGGCACGAGCGGAGGGCCGGAGGTCTTCAGCGCGTTGAAGACAATCGGCGGGATGGCCGTCGAAGGGTTCGGCTGGCACTGGATTTTCGCGGGCGGCATCACCTCGGCCGCCGTGCTGCTCTTCATCGGCGCGACGGGCAAGTCGGCGCAGATACCCCTCTACGTGTGGCTGCCGGACGCGATGGCGGGGCCGACGCCCGTCTCGGCGCTCATCCACGCGGCGACGATGGTGACGGCGGGCGTCTACATGGTCGTCCGCTGCTCGGCCATCTTCTCGCACGCGCCGACCGCCCTCTTCATCGTCGCCGTCATCGGCGCGGCCACGGCGATTTTCGCCGCGACCATCGGCATCGCGCAGAACGACATCAAGAAGGTTCTGGCCTACTCGACCGTCTCGCAGTTGGGCTACATGTTCCTCGCGTGCGGGGTGGGCGCGTTCGTCGCGGCCATCTTCCACGTGATGACACACGCGTTCTTCAAGGCGCTCCTCTTCCTCGGGTCGGGGTCGGTCATCCACGGGATGCACCACGAGCAGGACATGCGGCGGATGGGGGGCCTGCGGAAGTACATGCCCGTCACCTTCGCGACGATGGCCACGGGGTGGCTCGCCATCAGCGGCTTCCCGCTGCTCTCGGGCTTCTTCTCGAAGGACGAGATTCTCTGGAAGACCTGGAGCACGCACACCATCGGCACGGCGGGCATCGGCAAAATCCTGTGGGTCGTCGGCATCATCACGGCGGGCCTGACGGCCGTCTACATGACGCGGCTGATGGTGATGACCTTCTGGGGCAAGGAGCGCTTCCGCGAAGCCCACGCGGGCGGCGAGGCCGACGAGGCGCACGCGCACGCCTACGACGAGGGGCGCGGGCCGCACGACGCACGCACGCCTTCCGAAGGCGACCGGCCGCACCACGCGCCGGGCGACGCGCTCGACGCACACGCACACGCACACGACGCTGGGACGCACGGCGTCGCGCACCACGCGGACGCGCACGGCGCGCACCACGCGGACTTCGAGGACGAAGAGGAGGAGCACGAGGAGCATCACCACGGCCCCGTGGAGCCGCACGAGTCGCCTTGGGTGATGACGGTGCCGCTCGTCGTGCTCGCAGTGCTTTCGGTCGTCGGCGGCTGGGTCGGCATCCCTTACGCGCTGAGCGGCGGGGCCGTCGCCAACTACTTCGAGCAGACGCTGGAGCCGGTCGTCGCGCACGCGCCGGAGGAGGGCGAGGCGACTTCGCACGGCGCGGGCGCGGCGGCGCACGCGGCGGGCGCGACGGCACAGCCGCCTTCGGCGCACGGCAACGAGGGCGCGGTGCCGCAGTCGGTCGGCGAGGGCGAGGCCGGCCACGGAGCGCCCGCGGGTCACGGCGCGGCCGCGGGCCCCGCCGAGCACGCGCACGACCCCGCGGAGGTCGCGCAGGAGCGCCTGCTCACGGGCGTCTCCATCGTCGTCGGCCTGGTTGGCATCGGGCTCGGCTGGTTCTTCTTCTCGAAGAGGCCGCTCCTGAAGATGCCGCGGCTGCTTGAGAACAAGTACTACGTGGACGAGGTCTACGACGCGGCACTCATCGACCCCATCAAGAGGGGCTCGCGCGGGGTGCTGTGGCGCTTCGTGGACGTGGGCGTCATCGACGGCATCGTCAACGGGCTCGGGCGCGGGACGGCCGCGCTCGGCGGCGTGCTGCGCTACATGCAGGCCGGGTTTGTGCGCTCCTACGCGGCCATCATCCTGTTGGGCGCTCTGGCCGTCCTCGGCTACTTCGCCTGGAACGCCTGGCAGCTCGGGCTCGCACGGTAAAAGAAGATGCAGCAATACCTGCTCACGATTCTCATCCTTCTGCCCTTCGTCGGCGCGCTGGCGCTGGCCGCGCACGGCCTCTTCGCGCCCTACGCGAACGAGAAGCACTACCGCTGGATCGCGCTCGGGTTCTCGCTCGTGACCTTCGCGGCCTCGCTCCTGCTGCTCACAGAGCCCGTGGGCCTCGGCCCCGGCGGCGCGTTCCACTTCGTGCAGGACGTGCCGTGGGTCTCGGCAATCGGCGCGCGCTACCACGTCGGCGTGGACGGCATCAGCCTGTGGCTGGTGATCCTGACGACGCTGCTGATGCCCATCTCGATCCTGTCTTCGTGGACTTCGGTCGAGAAGCGGCCCCTCGCCTTCTTCGCCTTCATGCTGCTCTTAGAGTCGGCGATGCTCGGCGTCTTCGTCTCGCTCGACCTGCTGCTCTTCTACCTCTTCTTCGAGGCGTCGCTCGTCCCGATGTTCTTCCTCATCGGCGCGTGGGGCGGCGAGCGGCGGCTCTACGCGGCCGTCAAGTTCTTCATCTACACGGCGGTGGGGAGCCTCCTGATGCTGGCGGGCATCATCTGGCTCTGGTTCCTCTACGCCAACGCCACGGGGGCGGGGACGTTCGACTACGTGCTGCTGCTCGACGCCATCCAGCAGGGGAAGATTTCGCTGACGCTCCAGGGCGTCGCCACGCGCGAGCAGTGGGTGCTCTTCGTGCTCTTCGCGCTCGCCTTCAGCGTCAAGGTTCCGCTCTGGCCCTTCCACACGTGGCTGCCCGACGCGCACACCGAGGCCCCGACGGCCGGCTCCGTCATCCTCGCCGGGGTGCTCCTGAAGATGGGGACGTACGGCCTGATGCGCTTCAACTTCACGCTCTTCCCCGAGATGACGCGCGAGCTGGCCCCGGTCTTCATCGTGCTCGCCGTCATCGGCATCATCTACGGCGCGCTGGTCGCGATGGTGCAGCCGGACGTGAAAAGGCTCGTCGCCTACTCGTCGGTGAGCCACATGGGCTTCGTCGTGCTCGGCATGTTCAGCTTCACCGAGTGGGGGATGCAGGGCGCGCTCTACCAGATGCTCAACCACGGCGTCTCGACCGGCGCGCTCTTCCTGCTGGTCGGCATGATCTACGAGCGGCGGCACACGCGCATGATCTCCGACTTCGGGGGCTTGTCGAAGCCGATGCCGCTCTTCGCCACGCTCTTCGTCTTCACGACGCTCTCCTCCATCGGGCTGCCGCTGCTGAACGGCTTCGTGGGCGAGTTCCTCATCATGTTCGGCTTCTGGAACTCCGACCCGGCCGTGCACAACGTGACGCGGAGTTGGGTGGTGACGATGCTGGCGGGGACGGGCGTCATCTGGGCGGCCGTCTACATGCTCTGGATGGTGCAGCGCGTCTTCTTCGGGCGCGTGCGGAACCCCGCGAACCGCGGGCTCGCCGACCTGAACTGGCGCGAGGTCGGCCTGCTCGCGCCGCTGCTCGTGCTGATGCTCTACATGGGGGCCTACCCGCGCCCGTTCCTCGCGCGCTCGCGCGCGAGCGTCGAGGCCGTCCGCGCGCGCGTCGTCTCCTCCGGCGCGCAGGGCGTCGTCCGCGCCGAGGCCCCGCAGGCGAAGTGAGAGTGATGCGACTTTTTTATAGAACAACTTTCGCGCTCGTCCTCCTGCTCGCCGCCGTCGGCGCACAGGCGCAGGAGAAGGGCGGGGCCTCGCCCGCCGGCGACGGCTTCAGGCTGAAGGGGCTGGACGGGAAGTTCTACGACACTTCGGAGATGAGGGGCGACGTGCTGGTCGTCTCGTTCGGCGCGACGTGGTGCGTGCCGTGCACCTGGGAGCAGGTGGCGGTCGAGGAGTTGAAGGCCGAGTACAAGGGCAAGCCCGTCCGCTTCCTCTGGGTCAGCATCGAAGACCCGAAGCGCGTCTCGAACAACATCCTGCGCCACTACGCGAAAGAGAGAAAGATGACCGTGCCCGTCCTGCGCGACCCGGGCGGCGTGGCCCTCGCGCAGTACGAGAAGACGGGCACGCGCGTCCCCGTCGTCGTCTTCTTCGACGCGGAGGGTCGCGCGAGCGGCCCCGCGCACAGGGGCATGCCGCAGGACATCACCGTCTACAAGCAGATGATGCGCGAGCGCGTCAACGCGCTCCTCGCCGCGCGGCTGGGTGGTGCGGCCGGCGGCAGATAACCGAGAAGAGTTGGACACGATGAACCTGAGCTTAGCAGCCATACAACCGTCCGCTCCCGGCATCGACTTCCAGATACTGATGCCCGAGTTGATCCTCGCCGTCGCGGGCGTCGTCGTCATGCTCGTGGACGCCTTCACGCGGCGGACGGCCCAGCGCTGGGTGACGGGCGCGCTCTCCCTGGCGGGGCTCGGCGCGTCGGCCGCGGCCACCGTCTGGCTGTGGGGCGACGCCGCCGCGGTCGCGCCGACCGAGCAGCCCTGGGGCGGCATGGTCACCCTCGACCCCCTGCGGCTCTCCTTCACGCTGGTCTTCCTCGTGGTCTCGGCGCTGACGGTGCTCGTCTCGATGATCTGGGTCGAGTGGGAGGGGCTGCCCGCGGGCGAGTTCCACACGCTGCTGCTGTTCGCCACCGTCGGGATGATGCTGATGGCCGCCGGGAACGACCTCGTGATGCTCTTCCTCGGGCTGGAAATCCTCTCCATCGCGACCTACGTGATGGCGGGCTTCCGCCGCACGGACGTGCGCTCGAACGAGTCTTCGCTGAAGTACTTCATCCTCGGCTCGTTCTCGTCGGCCTTCCTGCTCTTCGGCATCGCTTTGGTTTACGGCGCGACGGCGAAGGCCATCCCGGGCGGCGTGCTGGCGGGCACGACGAACCTCTCCGTCATCGCCGAGCGCATCAACGACAGCCTCTACCCGCCGCTGCTGTTCGCGGGCGCGGCGATGCTTTTGATCGGCTTCGGCTTCAAGGTGGCGCTCGCGCCCTTCCACGTCTGGACGCCCGACGTGTACGAGGGCGCGCCCACGCCCGTCACCGCCTTCATGGCCGCCGGGCCGAAGGCCGCGGGCTTCGCCGCCTTCATGCGCACCTTCCTCTTCGCCTTCCCGCTGGCCGCGGCCGCGGCCTCCTCAAAGGCCGCCACGGGCGCGCAGCTCCACTCGGCGTGGCTCGACGCCCTGTGGCTTCTGGCGATTCTGACGATGAGCGTCGGGAACGTCGTCGCGCTGGTGCAGAACAACGTCAAGCGGATGCTGGCCTACTCGTCCATCGCGCACGCGGGCTACGCGCTGGTCGGGTTCGTGGCGGCGGGCGCGGCGGCCGACACGGAGCGGCGCGACGCGGCAGTCGCGGCGGTCGTCTTCTACCTGCTCGTCTACGCCGTGATGAACCTCGGGGCCTTCGCCGTCGTCACGCTCATCGCGCGCAGCGGCGACCGGCGCACCGACGTGGAGGACTACCGCGGCATCGGCTTCCAGTCGCCCGCGCTCTCGCTCTCACTCTCGCTCTTCCTCCTGAGCCTGATCGGGGTGCCCCTGACGGCCGGCTTCATGGGCAAGGTGGTGGTCTTCAGCGAGGCACTGGCCCAAGGGTACAAGTGGCTGGTCATCATCGGCGTGCTAAACTCCGCGATTTCGGTATACTATTACCTGCGGCTGGTCGTCGTGATGTTCTTCCGCGAGCGCACGACGCAGTGGCACGCGCCGCGCATACCGGCGAGCGTGGCGGTGGCGCTGGTGCTGACCGTGGGCGGCGTGCTCTACCTCGGGCTCTTCCCCAACGGCGTCATCAACGCCTTCCGCGCCGCGCAGTGGAACATAGTTTCGTCCCTGCGCTGACCCCGTGACCGTGAACCCCGAGGGGGCGGCCCGGGTCGCGCAGGCCGCCCCCTCGGGGTTTTTGCTTTTGTACGCGAGCACCACAGCGATGAGAGCCGCGGCCGAGCCCGCACAGACCCAGACGGCCCAGGACGCGCCGCCGCGCGCGGGCTCGGTCGAGGCGCTGGTCTCGGAAGTCCGCGAGCGCCTCGGCGAAGAGTGGCCGCCGCGCGTCTACCGCGAGCGCATCCTCCCTTTGCGCACGCGCGCGCACGCCGTCCCCGCGGCGACGAAGAACGCCGCGGTCGAGGTGCAGCACACGCTGCTCGGCATCGAGCTGAAGGTCGGCCGCCGCCGCGTCTCGTGCCCCGACTTCGCCACGGCGCGCTACCTTTCGGTCTTCGCCCGCGCGGGGGTGGCCCGGGTCGCGGTGCCTTACGACATCACGAAGATTTCGAGGCTGGCCGACGACCTCGAATCCGCCTGGCAGCGGACGCTCCTGCTGGCCGACCACCTGACCGAGGGGCGCGCCCCCTCATTCCGCGCGCGCGTGCGCTCGGCGACGCTCAAGGAGGTGCGGCGGGAGGTCGAAGAGTCGGGCGCGGGGTCTGCCGTCCCGCAGTTCAACCAGAACACCAAACAGCGCCCGCCGCGCATCTAAAGTACGGACAAGGGGGTTTTCCAAGACTTTTCAAGATGACTTCACAGATCACTCAGCACACGCCGGACGAGCAGCTCGACTCGCTCCCCTTCCCCTACGGCCAGCGCGCCTATTGCCCTTACGAGCCGTTCGAGAAGCGGATCAAGAGTATCCGCGTCCTCGTCGTCAACGACCTCCTGCGCGACGAGTCCGACCTGTCGGAGACGGCGCGCCGCGAGTGGGGCGACTCCGCCGCCTCGAAGTTGGAGCGCGAGCGCTACATCTCCGGGCTCGCGCTCGACAACATCGTCAACAACATCACGCGGCTGGTCGAGGAGCCCGAGGTGCGCGTGGCGCACCTGTCGGAGGCGGTCGAGGCCGCCGAGGAGTTCGAGCCCGAGGCCATCGTGCTCTCGGGGACGCTCTCGGACTTCGACTACTACAGCCCCGAGCTGCTGCGCCGCTTCGCCGCCTTCGCCGTGAAGACGACGACGCCCATCCTCGGCATCTGCGGCGGCCACCAGCTCATCGGCCTCTGCTTCGGCGTGCCCTGCGTCACGCTCGACCAGAAGGAGCCCGGCGAACAGCGCGAGGGGCGCAACTACGAGTACCAGTACCGCTTCATACGCATCACCGACCCCGAAGACCCCATCTTCCGCGGCATACACGAGGGCCAGGCCGGCGTCTGGCAGGACTACACGACCGAGGGGCGGATACTGCGCGTCTGGCAGAACCACGGCCTCCAGCTCCCGCGGCTGCCCGAAGGCTTCACTCTGCTGGCGACCTCGTACCTGTGCAAGAACCAGATGATGGTCAAGCGCACTTCGGGTCAGCTCATCTACACCGTGCAGTTCCACCTGGAGAAGTCTTTCCAGGATTTGACGAAGAGCCTCCAGCGCGTCAACCCGAACCTCGCGCCCGAGGAGCGCAAGCGCCTGCTGCGCGAGGAGGCGAGCGCGCGCACGCTCTGGGCGCACCCCAACGAGTCGCGCGACGGCCGCCTTCTCTTCGAGAACTTCCTCATCCTCGCGCTCGAACACAACCGCCGCGCGAACTGAAGGCCGATTCGCCGCAGAGACGGAAGAGGCCCGGCCGCCGTCGGCCGGGCCTCTTCTTCTTCACGGCTGACGGGCCTGACCCGGGGTCACTTCGAGTCGGCGTCACGCTCAAGCACGATGTCGAACACGCCCGCCTCGTAGGTCTTGCCGTTCGAGGTGTGACGCTCGACGGCGATGGCGTTCTCGGGGCGGTACATGGGGTCGTTCTTTCTGGGGTCGTCTTTGAAATGAATCTCCGTCACGAGGGGCTTATAGCCGGGCCTGACGGCGAGCAGGTGAAAGTGCGCGCAGCGCCAGAAGTTTGGGGCGCCCGACGGGCTCGGGCGGTAGGGGATGGGGCGGATCGTCTCGACCTCGTAGCCGCCCGTCTCCGAAGAGACCAGCCGCCCACGGTTCCTCAGGTCGTTAACTCCGTCCGAGTATCGCTCCTGCACGTCCACGTGCCAGATGTCGAGCACCGCGCCCGGCAGCGGCCGCTTCGTGTCGAAGGCCCAGACGCGACCCGTGAGTACGAAGGTCGTCCCCGGCTCGCCCGGCGGACAGAGCTTCCCGCGGAACGGCGCGCCCGGCCTGTAGAACGGGCCGGGGACGACCGGCGTCACCTTTTTCAGCTCGCCCGCGGCCCCCGCCAACCCTTTCGGGGGAGGCCCCATCTGGATCAGGACGCGCCCCGCCTCTTCGTCCGCGTCCGCGGCGGGCGTGGGGAGCGCGTCGGCGCGCAGCACCAGCCCGGCGACGCCGACCGCGGCCAGTCCCACGCTCGTCCGCTGTAGAAACTCACGACGCTCGGGGTTCATGACGTGCACCTCGGTTGTTGACTCATGCTTTTTTCCAACTGTTGCGGCAGGCAGAACCGGGCGGGCCGACGGCCCTTCAAAGATCACGAACTCTAAATGAAGTCCTCGGGCGGGGGTACTAAATTGTGGCGAAGCGGTATGCGGCGGGGACAAAGCGGCCGCGCAATTTTACGGCAGGCGCGGCCGCGCGGGCGGGCTGAGGCCCCGGTGAAAGAGGGGGTTATCCCGGCCGCCCTAGTCCTTCCACTCGTCGGGGACGTTCTCGATGGTCAGCTCCACGAGGCGATCAACGACCGATTTGAGGTCGCCGGTCTCGTCGAAGACGCGGCGCTGCTCGTCGGCGGAGGTGCCGCGCTCTAGGATGGTGTGGATGTGCTCGACCTCCTTGCGCGAGTCAAGCTCGTCGAGGACGGGGTCTACGAACTCCAGCAGCTCGCGGATGAGGTCGCGCGCGGGCACCTCCTTCTGCTTGCCGAGGTCTAAGAGTTTCCCGTCCAGGCCGTAGCGCACGGCGCGCCACTTGTTCTCCTGGATGAGCATGCGGCGGTAGAGGCGGAAGCCGAGGTTCTTCTCGATCAGCTTGTCGAGGCGGGCGACGATGGCCTGGAAGAGCGCGGTTATGGCGACGGTGTCGTCAACGCGCGTCGGGATGTCGCAGATGCGGAACTCGAGCGTCGGGAAGAAGGGGTGCGGGCGCACGTCCCACCAGATTTTTTTGGGGCCGCTGATGCAGTTGGTGTCGAGCAGGAACTTGACGTAGCGCTCGTAGGACGCGTATGTGTCGAAGTGGTCGGGGATGTCCGTGCGCGGGAACTTCTTGAAGACCTCGCAGCGGTATGACTTGAGGCCGGTGTCGATGCCGAGCCAGTAGGGCGAGGAGGTCGAGAGCGCGAGGACGTGCGGCAGGAAGTAGCGCGCCGCGTTCATGATGTGTATCTGCCGCTCGCGCTCGGGGATGCCGACGTGGACGTGCATGCCGAAGATGAGCAGCGAGCGCGCGACCATCTGAAGCTCCTCGATGAGGAGCTTGTAGTGAGGGTCGTCGTAGATGTCCTGCGCAGTCCACTGCGAGATGGGGTGCGTCGAGGCGGCGACGATCGCCAGGTTCTGCTTGCGGGCCAGCGACGAGACGATGGAGCGCAGCCGCGTGATGTCGCGGCGCGCCTCCGCGATGTTGCGGCAGATGCCGGTGCCGACCTCGATCTGCGCCTGAATCATCTCGGGCTTGACCTGCTCGCCGAGCATCATCTTGCCCTCTTCGAGCATCTCCGCGACGCGCGAGCGCAGCTCCCGCGTCTGCGGGTCTACGATCTGGAACTCCTCCTCGATTCCCAGGGTGTAGCGTTCGTCCGACATCAGGAAATTCTCCCGTCCCTACTGAGTCTTGAGCGCGGACTCGAGGTGCGCGCGGTCTTCGTCCGAGAGCCCCTGGAAGGTCACGCCCACGCCGCGGCCGGGGTTGCTGTAGACGACCTCGCCGTTGCAGACCACGTCGCGCCCGGCGAGCGGCAGGCGCAGGGTGAGCAGCGAGCCCTCGGGGATTTCGGCCTGCGTGTTCATGTAGAGGCCGCCCGGGCTGATGTCCTGCGAGCTGGCGACGCCCGTCAGGTCGTGCCCGTCGTAGAACACGTCGATGATGAGCCGCGAGCGCTCGAACCGCCTGCGCTCCTCGAACGGCTCCTGGCTGTTGACGAAGTTCATCGTTGGCTGACTCCCGCGCCGTCGGAAAACTCCGGCGCTCAACTCTTCCGGTCGATGATGAAGGTCGGCACCATCCCCCCGCCCGCCGTGACGTTCGCCAGCTCGTTCGAGGAGAGGCGCGTGAAGGCCGACCCGACCCGCCCGTTGAAGAGCAGCGGGTCGAGGTCTACGAGCTGCTCGGCGTAGACGACCGAGCCGTCCTCGGCGAGCGCCGGGAAGGTCTCGCGCGCCGTCGAGACGCGCTCCTGCACGAGGTAGTCGCCGTCCGCGAGCGCCGCCCGCAGGGCTTCTTCCCACTCCCCTTCGTCCGAGTTCCAGCCGATGTAGATGCCGTGCCCGCCGTAGTCGTCGTTGGGCTTGAGCACCAACTGGCCGCTGCTCCGCCTGACGAAGTCGAGCAGGTCGATCTCCGCGCCGTCCTTCTCGGTCTTCCCCTCGCGCACCTTGCGCGTCCAGGGGACGTGTCGGCGAATGGCTTCGAGTTCTTCCGCCGTGAAGAGGCGCGCGTAGCGCTCGCTGGTCAGCACCGCGAAGAGCGCCTTCTTGTGAATCATCTTCGAGCGGAAGTTGTTGACGAGGCAGACGGCCCCCGCGCGGTAGGCGTCGAGCAGCGCCGGGTGCTTGTCGATGATGGGCAGGTACTCGTTGACGAGCAGCCGCTTGTAAACCAGGTCTATCTCGAACTCTCCGCAGCGCAGACGCCCGCCCGAGAACTCAAGCTCTTCCGGCGCGCAGATGGCCGCCGGGTGGCCCTCGGACTCGAAGTAGTCTTTAAATAACTCGAACTCCTTCTGCGTCGGGAGCCCTTTGAGGTCAACGATGGCGATGGAGGGTTTCTCCTTCGCCGCCGGGCCCGCATACTCGCGGTAGGCTTTGAGCAAGGTTTCGAGAAGCAGGGGCCGGCCGTTGAAGGTGCGCAGGGTGTAGCGCTCGGCGAAGCGCCGCATGACGGGCAGACTCGAAAAGATGTCGTAGGCCGCGTCGGCGTAGGCGATGCCCGCCGGGCTCTCGCCGTTCAGCTCGACGAAGCTGTAAGCCTCCGCCGTCAGGAAAGAGTCGAGCCGGGCGGTGGGCGAGACGGCGCGGTAGCCGGGGTCGATGCGCACCAGCTCGCGCTCGATGTCGGTGAGGCCCAGTTCGTTGACAAGCTCCGCGTCCCCGACCGCGGCGTCGTTGACCTTCTGGATCGCGCTCCAGACCGTCTCGCAGACGCGCGTCACGCGCGCGAAGTCCGCCTCCGTGACGAAGTGCGGGCGCAGATAGGGCGACAGGCGGCGGCCGCCGAAGATGAGCCTGGCGCGCTCCAGCCCCTCGTCGAGCATCCGGCGCGAGGACTCCGCGACCTCGCCCTCCCGGAGGAGCTGGTGGTAGAACTCGACGGCCTCTTGCAGCATGGCTGTTTGAGAGCTTCCCTGTCTGTGTTGAAGGAGCGGGACAAGAGTAGCACAGATGCGGGCGGGTTTGAAAAACTAACGCCGGGGCTCGGGGGTCGTGGCGGGCTGGAAGTTGACGTTCAGCCGCTTGCCCCCGCGGACGAGGCCGAAGACGGCGGGCGCGGCCTCGTGCGCGGGGGTCAGTCGGCCCGGCTCCGGGTGCCAGAGGGGCGAGCCGTTGACCGTCTCGATCACGTCGCCGGGCTGGATGCCGCTGGCGGCCGCGGGGCTCTCGGGCCGGACGTTGACGACGAGCAGGCCGCCCCGCGCGCCGAGCGGCTCGGCGCCCCGGCTGGAGAGGCCGACGGCGTGCAGGCCGAAGGTCTTGAGCCGCATCGTGACGGTGAAGTTGCGGAAGGCGAGCGGCTGCCTGACGAGCACGGGGGCGTGCTCGACGCTGAAGAGGCCGCCGGAGCCGAGCATTTCCCTCGTCCGTTCGAGCTGTTGGCGGAGCCGCGCGGCGCGCCCCTCGGCGGCGGCGAGGCGGCGGCTGGCGCGCTCAAGCTCCGCGGCGGTGCGCTTCCCGACGGACTGCGACCGCAGGCGCAGCTCGCGTATCTCGCGCTCCGAGCCGAGCAGGCTCTCGCGCAGCGCGCGCTCCTCGGCCTCGGCCGTCGCGCGCGCGGGGTTCTTCACCCCCTTCAGCTCGACGGAGAACTTGAGCGGCGCGGGCGTCGTCGCGCGCAGGACTGTCAGGTCAACGACCGAGCCGACGCCCGCCTCCTTCAGGGTCAGCGAGAAGTCCTCGTTGCTCCGCACGTCGCGCGGGCCGACGCTCGTGATGAGGTCGCCGGGGCGGAGACCCGCGAGCGCGGCCGGCGTCCCCGGCGCGACCGATTCGAGCAGGATGCCCTGACTCTTCTCGATGAAAGAGCGCGCGAACTCCTGCGGCCAGCCGAAGTCCTTCCACCTGCCGAGCGGGGCCAGCGCCGCCGCGTCGCCGCGCGCGCCGAGCCAGGGCTGCGGCACGGTGCCGCGGAGCTTGAGCACGCGCTCGCAGGCTTCGCGGACGGCCGTCATGGGCAGGACGCGCGTCTCGCCCGCGCGGCTCTGCGAGACGATGCCGACGACCTCGCCCAGCTCGTTGGCCGCGACCGCGCCCACCCACTCGGGCGAGACGCTGGCGCTCACCACCACGCTCGAAAGGTTGCCGGAGGGCGCGCGGACGAGCCGCGTCAGGCGGCCCTCCTTCTGGTCGATGCTGAGGTAGATGTAGCCGCCCGGCGCGGGCGTCGGCGGCTGCGGCGCGGCCTGTGCGACGGGCGCGGGCGGGGCCGCGGCCAGGATGGGCGCGTAGAGGCGCACGCGCTGCCCGACGGTCGGGTCTTCCGTGTCGCCCTCCTCGCCGATGGGCGCGGACGGCAGAAGCGGTTCGCCCGCTTCGAGCAGCGCGAGGCCGGTCGAAGAGTCGAGCCCGACGAGCTTCGCCTCGAAGCGCTTCCCTTCCGGGGTCACGAGCAGGTACTCGGGCTCGGGCTTCGCCGGCCCGCGCGCCTGCGCGAAGAAGGCCGGGGGCGTCTGCGGCGCGTCGAAGGCTTCCAGCTCGACCTCCGCCTGCGGGAGCCGCGCGACGACGCTGCGGCCGTTGTAGACGTAGCCGGCCACGATGTTCGTGTGCGAGTCGGCGAGCGTGGGCAGCTCTTCGAGGACGACCGCGGGCGGCCCGCTCGACGCGAGCCACGCCAAAAGTTTCCAGCCGCTCAGGCGGTGGATGACCGTGACGACCTCGCGCGGCGGCCTGACCGGCAGGGGAGCACTGCGCGGCGCGGCGGGTCGCGGAGGCACGGCCGGGGCCTGTGCTGGCGAAGCGGTCGCGGGACGCGGTGCGCGCGGCGTAGTCGCCTGAATCCCTGCGGGAGCCGGCGCCGCGGGAGCGGCCGGGGCCGTCGGCGTCTCGGTCGTCGTCTCCTGCCGCGCGTGTACGACGGCGTGAGAGAGCAGGCAGGCGAGCATGAGCGCCCCGCCCGCGTGGCGTGCGCTCGAAGCAAGCGCTCGAATGTAGTCCGGGTAGATCATCGGGCTACTACCAGACACCCCCGACCTCTGCGTTGGTCGCCGGGCGCGTGGCCGCGCCGCGCGCGAGGAAGTCCTGCGAGCCGAAGCTGACGGAGCGCATCGGCACGACGCGCTCGGCCCCGCGTTCGTCCCTCAGGACTATGCGCAGAGGCTCCGCGGAAGCCCTCACCTGGATGGGATGCAGAACCTGCGCCGCGGTGACGCTGAAGTCGGCCGTGTTCTGCGCCGAGTCCGTCCGCCTCTCGACCTTCGACGCTACTTCACGCGCACGCGCGGCGCGCGAGCTTAATCTGTGCGCGGGCCTGTGAGTTGCGGCCGAGGCAACGTCCGTCCGGCTGACCCGGACGGCCTGCCCGGCTGCGCCCTCCGTTAAAGCCGACTCTCGCCGCTCGTTTTTGTCGGAAGAGACCGGGGCGGGCTCGGGGTCGCGCGCCGGTGGGTTGGCGACGACGACGGGCGCTTCGGTCTTCGTCGCACGCGGCTCCTGCCTGAAGTAGAGCGTCGCCGAGACGACCACGAAGCAGGCGGCGACGGCGACCGGCGCGAAGCCGTAGAACCAGCGCGCGCCCGAGAGGCGGCCGCGGCCTGTGTCCGACTTCGCCGCGGCCATCCGCGCGCGCAGGCGGAACTCGAAGTCCGCGGGCGCTTCGACCCTGCCGAGGCCGCCGACCAGCGCGCGCAGCGCCTCGCGCTCGCGCAGCGCCACGCCGCACGCGCGGCAGCGTGCGGCGTGGACGCGCGCGCCGGTGCTCATGCGGCCGCCGTCCGCCTCGTCAATCTCTCGCCGGTAGACTTTGCACTCAGACATAACAACACTTCCTTACAGGTACGCCTGCAACTTGTCGCGGAGGAACCCGCGGGCCCGGTTGATGCGCGACTTGACGGTGCCCTCGTTCATACTGAGGATGCACGCGATCTCTTCGTAGCTGCGCTCCTCCACGTCGCGCAGCACGAGCGGCGCGCGGTACTTCTCCGGCAGCGTCGCAATCGCGCGCGCCACCGCCGCGCGGCGTTCGTCCTCGACCACGGTCACGTCCTGGAGCGGCCCCTTGTCGGGCATGTCCAGCTCGCAGGAGTCGGAAGGCTGTTCGCGCTCGCCGAAGAAGGAGGAGAGCGAGACCAGCCTGCGGCGCTTGCGGCGGCGCAGCTCCGAGATCGCCAGGTTCGTGGCGATGCGGTAGATGTAGGTCGAGAACGCGTAGCTCGTCTGGTAGCGCTCGGCCGCCGCGTAGACCCGCATGAACGTCTCCTGCGCCAGATCGACCGCGAGGTCGTAGTCGTTCGTCATCCGGTAGACGTAGTTCGTGATCGGGTTGCGGTAGCGCCGCACCAGCTCGGCGAAGGCCGCGTCGTCGCCCGTCTTCGTCGCTTCGAGGAGCCGGTGGTCGTTCATCTCGCCGACCGCCTCCTCCGCGCGGACGGGCGCCCCCGCCGAAGCGACGGAGAAAATAAGCTCGTCCGTGGAGGAGATCGCGCTCATCCGGGAAAGTGGGGCCCCCTGATCTGCTCGCGGCCGGCCGGGGGAACCTCGCGCCGGAATTATACACGCCCCCCGAGCCGGCACGCCCACTTACACGCCCCGCCGGCCCGCACAGTTCCAAAAAGTCGCCAATCGCTGGGAGCGCGGGCATCCCTGCCCGCGCTCCCGGCAAAAGGGCGCGTCCTTCCTATTTGTCGCTTTTCAAGTCGCCGCCGGGTGCTATAATGCCGACTCCTTTTAGCCGGTCGTCTTCATTCCCGTTGCATTCGTCGCCCATGCCCAAAGAGATACGCAAGCACCAGACCGTCCTCGAAGCCATCCGCAGCGTGGACATCATCTCCGACCTGCTCGAAAAGCACGACGGACACTTCCGGCACGAGCTGGACCTCGAAGTCATCGCCTACGGGCGGAACTACCAGGGCAAGAAGGTCGGCCCCTACATCCACCTCTACGAGTTCGACTCGGGTGAGGAGGTCATCCGCGAGGGCGACTGGGGCGGCAACACCTTCTACATCACGGTCGAGGGGAACCTCGACGTGTTCGTCCGCGACCGCGAGACGGGGGCGGACAGGAAGGTCGCCGCCATCCCGCCGGGCGTCAGCTTCGGCGAGATGTCCATCCTCGCGGGCGTGCCGCGCAACGCGACGGTGCGCGTCCCCGAAGGGATGAAGGCGCGCGTGCTCGAAGTGTCACGCCCCGCCCTGCGCCTTTTGCGCAAGCTCCCGAAGTTCGGGCAGATGCTCGACGCCACCTACCGCAAGCACGGCCTGAGCCGCACGCTCATCGACATCGGGCAGGCGGCGGGCGAGGAGTTCCCGCCCTCCGTCCTCGACAAGCTCGGCAAGTCCGCGCGCTTCATGGTCTACGCCAAGCACCACGTCCTCTTCCGCGAGGGCGACACAATCGACCGCGTCTTCTTCGTCAAGAACGGCTGGGTGCGGCGCGTGCGCGGCCTCGGCTACGGCGGCGCGGTCGGCGAGTTGACGGTCGAGGGGTTGACCGAAGACGTGGGCATCGACTTCCTCGGCGCGGGCAACTGCCTCGGGCTCGAAGGCGTCGAGCGCGACGCGAAGTGGGCCTACACGGCCGTCGTGTTGCAACGCACGGAGGTGCTCGAAGTCGCCATGCCGCCGCTACGCTCCGACCCGGAGCTGCGCGCCACGCTGCTGCGCGCCTTCGCAGACTTCTCGCTGGCGGACGACGACGTGACCGTCACCTCAAGGCTCAACAAGCAGCTCGTCGCCGCCACCGAGCGCGAGATCGCCACGGGCGTCGTGGACGGGACGAACCTGCTCGTGATGGACATGGACAAGTGCGTGCGCTGCGGCAACTGCTCGATGGCCTGCCACCAGGTGCACGGCCAGTCGCGCCTGCTGCGCCGCGGGATACACATCGGGCGGCCGAAGAACTACGGCGGCGTCTCGGGCGAGAAGATTCTCGTCCCCTCGGTCTGCATGCACTGCCAGGACCCCGAGTGCCTGACCGGCTGCCCGACCGGGGCCATCGGCCGCTTCGCCAACGGCCAGATCGACATCGACCCCAAGACCTGCATCGGCTGCGGCGACTGCGCGACGCAGTGCCCCTACAACGCCATCACGATGATCCCGAGTAGGGCGGAGGTTCCCAAACCGCCGACCTTCTCCGGCAGGCTCAGAGGCTGGCTGAGCCTCGCCCCGCCGACCCCGCCGCAGCCCGTGACCGCAACCGACAACCTGCTCGCCACCAAGTGCAACCTCTGCGCAGGCACCTCGCTCAACCCGCCGGGCGCGCGCCGCGAAGCCTTCTCCTGCCAGGAGAACTGCCCGACCGGCGCGCTCGTGCGCGTCAACCCGCGCGAGTATTTCGCCGAGGTGAACGGGCGCATCGGCCTCGTCTTCCGCGACCAGACGCACGCCATCGGCCGCAACATACACCGGCGCGACCCCGTCGCCACGCTCTGGCACGTCTTCGGCGTGCTCATGGTCTTAGGGCTGACGGGCGCAATCGTCTGGGCGCTCGAACGCTTCGGCATCGATGCGCGCCTCGCGGGGACGTGGCTGACGGTGCGCTGGATAACGGGCATCGTCGGGCTGGTCGGCATCGCGGCCGTGATGACCTACCCTTTGCGCCGACAGGTCTACCGCAGGCGCGCCGGCGCGCTGCGCTACTGGATGCTGATGCACGTCTACGTCGGCGTGGCGGCGGGGCTCGTACTGCTTTTGCACGGGGGCCGGACGACGGGCGGGCTGCTCACCTCGCTCCTCATGGTCTCGTTCGACGCCGTCATCGTGACCGGCATCTTCGGCACGCTCGTCTACCTCGTCGCGCCGCGCATCATGACGAGCATCGAGGGCGAGCCCCTGCTCGTCGAAGACCTCCGCGCGCGCCGCGAGGAGCTGCGCGAGACGCTCGCCGAGATCGGCCAGCGCAGCAGCGAACACCTGCGCGAGTTCATCAAGAAGAAGGTGCGCGGCCGCGTCTTCTCCTTCGGCTACCTCGTGCGCCAGTACCTCAGGCGCGAGGAGCTGACGGCGCTCCTCGCCGCCGCGCGCGAGACGTATGAAGAGCAGGCGCGCAGCCTCGACCCCGAGTCGCGCCAACTCCTGCTCGAAGCCGTCGAGGCGACCGTCACGCTCCGCCGCGTGGACTCGCTCATCTACCTGCACCAACTGCTCAAGCTCTGGCTCGCGCCGCACGTCGTCGCCACCTCGCTGATGCTCGCGCTCATGCTCGTCCACATCGTCCAGGTCATCCTTTTCGCAGTCAGGTGAACAGTTTCAAATCTCGAATTTGAAATTCCAGATCCCCTATGGAGACCCAGTCCAGCCGTTTCATCATCGAGCGCGACGACCTGGAAGTTGACCCGGCGACCCTCGTCACCGACGGGTTGAAGATCGGCCGCCTGCCGAGCTGCGAGGTGGTCTTGAACCACCCGGCGGTCTCGCGCCTGCACGCCGGCATCACGATGTCGGGCGGGCTCCACTACCTCTACAACTTCAGCACCTCCAGCGGGACGACCCTCAACGGCCGCGTCGTCGCGACCGAGTCGGGCGAGGTGCTCGCCGACGGCGACATCGTCCAGATCGGCCCCTTCTTCATCGAGGTCAAACGCGCGGGCGACGCGCTGCGGCTCGTCGTCACGCTCGAAGTCACGACCAACGTCTCCGACTCGCAGTACCGCATCGAGACGCCGACCGGCCCGACTCCCTTCAAGAAGCGGCCGACGGGCACGTCCGAGCTGTCGCAGGCGCTCAACGTCTTCTGGGAGAAGCGCAAGCGCGAGGCGGGCAAGATGCAGCGCGTCTCGCCGCTCAGGCCGCAGAAGCCGATGCGCGTGCTCGGCAAGGCGCGCTTCAACTGGACGCCGACGCGCGACCTCGTCCGCCCGTGGCCCGTCTCGGTCTTCGTCTGGGGCACGGCGGTCGTCCTCGCGCTCTCGGCCGTCGCGGCCTACGTCTACGCCGAAGCCTACGCGCCCGCGCCCGTCTCCGCCGCGCACGCCGCCACGGCGCTACACGCGCAGCCCGCCATCGCCGCGCGCGCCAACGCCGGCAGTTGCACCACCTGCCACACCCTGACCGGGAAGATCGAGACGAACTGCGCCGCATGCCATCAGGCCCCGGGCTTCAAGGCGACCGTCACCGAGCCGCACGCGCAGGCCGGCATCGGCTGCAACGACTGCCACGTCGAGCACCAGGGCACGGAGTTCCGCCCCAACGTCGCAAGCCTTCAGACCTGCACGAACTGCCACACCGACTCGAACAGGAAGACCTACAACGGCCGCGCCGTCTCCACGCCGCACGGCGGCACGTACGGCTACCCCGTGGTGGACGGGCGTTGGAGCTGGGCGGGGCTGGCCGAAGAGGAGTGGGCGCAGAAGTCCGCGGCGCTGAGGAAGGTCGTGCAGACCGTGCGCGGCCCCCTGCTCGTCGGGCCCGGCGCGGCCAGCCGCGACCCCGAAGACCTGCGCCGCAGCGCGGAGTTCCACGCGCTGCACATCCACCGCGTGAAGACGGTCGGCGGCATTCAGGGGAACAGGGAGGGCGAGATGTCCTGCTCGTCCTGCCACAACAACTTCGACCCCGCAGACCGCGAGACGCCGCGCAAGACCTGCGCCCTCTGCCACAACGGCGACCGCGGCGGCAAGTTCGAGAAGGTGCTCGCGGCCGACAGGCCGAACTGCATCTCCTGCCACGTCCAGCACCCGCTGGCGCGGCGCGAGTGGGGGCGCGCGCTCCTGAACGACCTCTCGGCCGCATCTCCCACATTCGGGACGGCCCCGCCGCAATAGCGGTCAGAACCGCCCGCGGTAGCGGGTGGGCCTTTCGATGACGGCCTGTTGATCGATTGTTGATTGATGGGAGGCGCGCAGTCAGCAATCATGCTGCCTGCGTCACGCCTACCCGCTACCGCGGGTGGTTCTGACCCGTACTTCGACGATGAAGAAATCTCAGATACTCGTCATACTCGCGCTGCTGTCGATGCTGGCGGCCGTCAACCTGTTCACGGCCGACCCGAGTAAGAGCTTCTTCGGCGGGCTGCCCTGGTGGGGCTGGGCGGCGGTCGCCCTCGCCCTCCTGCTCGTCGCCGTCGCCTTCACGCTGCGCGACGCGCGCCGCGCGCGCCTCCTGCTGGAGGAGCCGCTCCCGCCGAAGCCCGAGGAGGAGGACGGCCGCATCAGGCTCACCCCCGAGCAGCTCGAACAGTACGACCCCGAAGGCCCCTCCTACCCGCACCCGGTCATCATCACCGAGCGCTGCATCGGCTGCCACGCCTGCGTGGACGCGTGCCCGCACGACGTGCTCGCCATCGTGGGGGGCGTCGCCGCGCCGGTCGCCAGCGACCAGTGCATGGAGGACACGTCCTGCCAGGTCGAGTGCCCCGTCAACCCCAAGGCGTGCATCGTCGTCAACACGACCAAGAAGATTCCGCCGCGCAAGGTGCCCAACCGCAACGCGAGGTTTATGACCGACGTGCCCGGCTGCTACATCGTCGGCGACGTGTCGGGCACGCCGCTCATCAAGAACGCGACGAACGAGGGGGCCGACTGCGTCAAGTTCATCCACGACGAGCTGCGCGGCGGCGCGCCGCCCGAGCCGAAGGCGGACGTCGAAGTCGTCATCGTCGGCGTCGGCCCCGCCGGCCTCTCCGCCGCCATCACCGCCGAGCGCCTCGGCCTCTCCTACGCGGCCATCGAGCAGGATAGGGTGCTCGCGACCATCGAGGCGTACCCGGCGAACAAGTACGTCTTCTTCAAGCCCGAGACGATGGAGCCGCGCGGCGGCGTCCGCCCCGAGGGCGCGGGGATGCAGCGCGAGGCCATCCTCGCCGGCTGGGTGCGCACGATGCACGCCGCGGGCGTCAAGGTCTCGGAGCAGGAGAGCTGCAAGTCCGTCAGGCGCGCCGACGACGGCGACTACTTCGTCGTCCTGACCGAGCGGGGCGTCGAGAAGAAGCAGGAGGTCACGTACCGCGCGCGGCGCGTCGTGCTCGCCCTGGGCCTGCGCGGGACGCCGATGACCCTCAAGGTGCCGGGCGAGAAGCTGAAGGTGACGCGCGACGGCCGGACGGAGGACAAGGTCAAGTACAAGCTGACCGACCCCGGGGCCTACCGGCGCAAGCGCGTCGTCGTCGTCGGCGCGGGCAACTCGGCCATCGAGGCCGCAGTGGATTTGGTGGCGACGCGGCAGGGCGACCGGATTCAGTTCCGCCCCGACTCCGAGATCAACGAGGTGACGCTCGTCATCCGCTCGGACATGAAGAACGACCTCAAGTTCGGCAACAAGCTACAGGTCTACGACTGCATCGACGAGGGCAAGATTAGAGTCTTCTTCGGCACCTCCATCAAGGAGATACGCGAGGACGAGGTCGTGCTCCAGAACGCGCGGACGCAGGAGGTCAAGGAGACCGTCCCGAACGACTTCGTCTTCGCCATGATCGGCGGCGACCGCCCGACCAAGTTCCTCGAATCCATCGGCATCAAGATCGGCTGAGGCGGCCGCGGCCTTCGGCGGCCCCAACTTTCGACGAGGAGAGACGACCATGATCATGGAAGCCCTAATCTGGGTGGGCGGGAAGGCCGCGGAGAAAGCATTCGACGTGATCAAGGACAAGGTGCTAGGCATCGAGTACCAGGACATCACGGTCGAGGACTGGGCGAAGACCGCGGCGCTCGCGATCTTCGCGGGGGGGGGCCTCCGGCCCGAACTGTCGGACGAGAAGAAGACCCAGCTCCGCCTCGACGAGTTGCAGAGGCAGATAGACGAGGTCAAGAAGGACATTGACGAGCTGAGGCTGGACATGGACGCCTTCAAGTGGAAGGTGGCGGAACTGTTCGACGAGGCGGCCGAGAAAGAACTCTGGCGGGAGGTAATCAACCTCGACAGCACGCTCGACTCCTACTACAAGCAGCTCAAGAATCTGAACGCCTCCAGTGACGATTTGGCGGCGAAGCGGGCGGACGCCTTGAGGATCGCGCAAACAATCGTCACGAACCTCGACCCCGAAGTCGAGAAGGCGCGCACGCGCCTTCTCGGCGGACAAATTAGCGGCGTGCACGTCAAAGGCTTCCTCGACGTCTGGCGCAACCAGGCGCTGCGCGAGGCCGACATGGGTTGGGACAACCAGAGGCTCGCGAAGATTTACAACCTGCTCGAATCGAAGTTCACGCGCGCCCTGCTCACGCAGCTCAGGTGCGTGCGCCTGATGATGGAGGCGCAGCAGACGCTGTTCGCCGAGAAGAAGTCGGTCACGGACGCCGTCGGCTACTACTCGGAGGAGTTCTTCCCCGTGCTGCGCCAGGAGGTGCACGGCTTCCGGGACGTGGTCGAGTCGCTGGCCGTAAACATCACGCCGCTCCCGACGGGCTCGCTGCTCCCCTACAAGATACCGGCGGAGATCGAGGGCATGTTCGCGGGCCTCGACCTGTTCACGTCACAGGCGCTCGGCGGCAAGCTCACCAACAGCGGTGCGCAGGGAGGACGCCAACTCCCCGCCGTGCCCGCCATCGCGGGCTGCTTCGGCCGCGTGGTCATTCCTTCGGCGCGCTGGATACGGCGCGCGCCCGGCTCGAAGGAGGCCGCGCGCGTGACCGTGACGACGCCCTCCGGCCAGAAGGTCTCGGTCGACGGCACGCTCGAAGTGCGCGCGGTCGCCTACACGCCCTACAAGAACATAAAGGACGTGGAGGTTCACAAGGGCTACCAGATTCAGGTCGGCAACGACCTGCGCGACATGGACAAGGTGCTCATCGCGCACTTCACCCCGGGCGACGCGCTGCCGGGCGCACTCGCCGACGCCTCGGGGCCGTTGCAGCTCGACACCGCGCTCGAAACCGCGGCGGGCGAGGTGCTCGCGCAGACGAAGGCCGCCGTCATCCCCGTCAAGGTGGGCGATTCGAACCCGCTGACGGTTCCCTACGGCACTTTCACGATGAGCTTCACGGGCGGCGCGGGCGTGCGCGCAAAGTAGGAGGCGTGTGAGATGAAACTACGTGTGACGGTGGACAACCGCGGCGGCGCGGTGACGGCGAAGGCGGGCAGCCGCGGCGACGCGCGCGACGACAACTACAACATCGACCCCTCGCGCCGCTACAGCACGTTGACGCGGACGCTCTCCGAGACCGCGTCCGCGGGCGGCGTGCAGATAACCTCGACGCTCGAAACCTCCTCGGAGTTCGTCGGATTCGTGAAGGACTCTTACGAGTGCGACTCGCTCGCGTTCCGGAGCCTCGGCACGATCAGGCTCCCTTCCGACGCGGCGGCCGAGGCGCTCGGCGTCGTGCAGGACTCCATCGCGCTGGGCTTCCGCGTCGAGCGCGCGTGCAAGCTCCGCCTGACGGCTTCGGTCGTCAGCGACATGGACGTGGCCGTGGTGACGCTGACGGGGCCGCAGTTCGGCGACAAGCCCGTCAAGGTCTTCGACGACTTCGACGACGACGTAGAGATAACCAGGCCGGGGGACTACGAGCTGCGCGGCGCGTACCAGTTGAACGTGCGGACGCCGAACCCGGGCCTCGGCGGGCGGCCCATCACCGTCGAGATGCAGGCGACGCTGACGCCCGTCGGCTGACGCGCCGCCCGGCTCAGGGCTCCTCGGGCACCTCGGGGACGGGCCGGCCCATCCCCCGGTAGATGCCGACGATGGTGTCGATCTTCTCCTTCGCCTCGGCGTTGGCGGGGTCGTACCTGAGCACCTGTTTGAAGTCGGCCAGCGCGTACTTGTAGAGCCGCGGCTGCCCGCCGTTCCAGTAGACGTTGCCGCGCGCGAGGTAGGCGGCGGCCGCGGCCTTCTTGTCGGCGGCGGAGGCGTCAGAAGCCTTCGCCTTCCCGGCCGCGGACTTGACGCGCGCGTCCAGCTCCTTCGTGTCCACCAGCGAGCGGTCGGAGGACGCGTCCGCCGACGAAGGCGCGGCCGCGCCGCCGCCGCCGTGCGAGGAGGCGACGCCGAGGTTCGCCGAAGGGCTCGTCCCGTGCGCGATGCTCGTCTGCGAGTTGTTCGACGGCGCGTTCGAGGTCTTGGTCGAGGTGTTCGACGGCGGGTTCGCGCCGCCGCACGCGCCCAGGAGCAGCGCGGACAGAAGGGCGGACACGAAGAGGTGCTTGTGCATCACTGAAGACTCCGGTCTGGAAGTTGATTGCCGGACGATGATACACAGAAACGCCCGCCGAAGTCACACGACTCGGGCGGGCGTTCTCTCTTCAACCCCGGCGCGCGCTCACTTGCCGGTGTGGCACTTGGCGCACTCGTTGGTGGTCGGCGCGGTCTTGAGCTTGCGCAGCTCGGTGGCCTGGTCGTGGCAGATGTTGCAGTTGCGGTGGTACGCCTCCTCGTTGTCGAGGACGGTCGGGTCGGTGTCGCCCTCGTAGGTGACCTCGGGGATGGCGCCGCCGATCTTCGGCTTGTCGCCCTCCTGCGCGTGGCAGGCGCGGCATGACGGCACCTGCGGCGTCTTCGGGTCTTTGGCGGTCTCGGCCGTCAGGGTCACGGTGCGGTCGGCCGGGTAGGCGGTCTTGAGCGGCGGGTGCTTGGCGGCCTCGGCGGCGGGCTGGTCGGTGTGGTGGCACTCGGCGCAGCCGATGACCTTCGTGCCGTCGATGCTGTAGTTCTTGGTCGCGTGGTTGACGTGGCTGAAGGGGACGGAGAGGCTCTTCGTCTTGTCCTTCTTGGAGTCGGTCGAGAGCTTGTACTCGTCCTTCGGCACCTGCCCGCCCTGCGCCGCGAGCGAGGCCGAAGCCGGGCGGAGCGCGTACGAGTTAGAGCCCAGCACGCACAGGAAGCAGGCGAGCGCGGCCGACGCGATGAAAAGTTTCATGGTTGACTGTCCTCGGAGTTAACCCTGACTCGGTGTCAAAAGAGCTTCGCGGCGGGAGAAACTGACTTGCTTTTATAGACGCGGCCCCCGGCCTTGTCAATTTTTATTTCGTCCGCACACCACCAGGTCAGAACCGCCCGCTACCGCGGGTGGCCCTTTCGTTACCCGTCCCAGCCGAATAATCAAGGGCCACCCGCTACCGCGGGCGGTTCTGACCTGTTTAAAACCGGAAGGTCTGCCCCTTGTGGCAGCGCTTGCAGTCGGCGAAGTCGTCGCCGCCGAAGGCGCGGCGGTTGTTGTGGCAGGTCATGCAGGTCTGCGCGCGCGCCGAGCCGAAGTGCTGCGTGGGCTGCGGCGAGGTGACCTGGCGGCCCTGGCCCGCGCCCGCGCGCACCTGGTGGCAGTCGTCGCAGCGCATCCTCTGCCGCGCGCCGTGCGCGGCGTGGCTGAAGCTCAGGGAGTAGGCGCGCGCCGTCGTGGGCGTGCGGCGGTAGCCGCCCTGCGTGTGGCAGGTCGAGCAGGAGGCGATGTCGCCCGCCGGGCCGCGCGAGTCCGGCGTGTGGCAACTGTAGCAGTTCGAGTGCGCGGGGGCGCCCGCAGGGATCGAGAGCGCGACGCCGCGCCGCGCGGGGCGGTGGCACGAGGCGCACCCTTCCGCAGGGCGCGCGCCGCCGCTCACGTGGCGCGCGTGGTCGAAGCGCATGTTGAATTCCGTGAGGCCGGGGAAGGCTTTGAGCGGCGGGTTGTTCCCCTCAAGGCTCGAATGGCAGTTCGCGCAGATCTGCCCGCCGCGCATCACGAAGTTCTGCGCGTGGCAGTCGATGCAGGCCTTGTGTCCGGGCCAGCGCGGCGCGGGAGAGTTGTCCGGGCGCTCGTGACACGAGGCGCACGCGAGCGTCGGGTGCCGCCCCGCGGAATGTGAGAAGCGCGCGGCGTCGCCGCCCTGCGGCTCGAAGGCGCGCGCGGGCGCGGCCGCGACCGAGGCGTGAGAGGCGGGCGTCAGCCTCACCGACGCGAGGGCGAGCAAGGGCAGCAGCGACGCGAAGGCGCACGCCGCCAGAGCGCGCAGGCGCGCGCGGGCTCGCGGGCTCGCGGGCGTCGCGCCGGTCTCTTCCCTTCTCTCGTCTTCCGTCTCTCTCACGGCCTGCTCGCTTCTACTTGCCGGTCGCTTCGAGGTGCGACCGGGGCGGCTTCTCGCTGCGCCCGAGGTTGAAGTGGCACTTGGCGCACTGGAAGTTGGGGTCGGCCAGCTTCTTGTCCACCTCTTCGTTGAGAATCCTCTTCGGCTTCGCGCCGATGTGGCAGGAGGAGCCCGCGCCGCACGAGAGGATGGGGACTTTGAGCGTCGTCTCGTCGAGCGTGCTCAGCGCGGGGATGCGCGTGTGGCAGGTCGCGCAGTCGATCTCGCGGTGGCGCTCCTCCTCGTGCGCGAAGATGACCGTGTCCCTGCGCAGGAGCTTCCTGACGATGGAGGGGTCTGTGAAGCCCGCGCGCGCCGCGAACTGCGCGTCCGCGTCCTTGCCCTTAAGCTCGGGGCGCGCCGCGCCCTTCGGCAGAAGTTTGTGGCAGCCCGCGCAGTCGGTCGAGAGGGGCTTCTCGCCGCCGTCCTGCCAGTGGCAGTTGAAGCATGAGTCGTGCCCCGTCGGCGTCGTCTTCAAGAGCCCCGCGGGGAGTGTCGGCTGCCCCGCGCCAGCCTGAGCGTCGGGGGGCGCGGGCGTCGCCGCCGGCTGTCCCGGCTTAACGTAAGTCTCGTGGCAGACCGAGCAACTGTTCGGCTTCGCAGGCGCGGGCCGCTCCTGCGCGAAGGCCGCGCGGACGAAGCGCACCCCGCCCCCTCCCGGCGAAGGCGCGCGCGCCATCACGTCCTGATGTACGTCGTGCGGGAAGTTGACGGCGAACTCGGAGGCCCGCGCCCTCCCCCTCTCCGAGCGCGCGAACGCGGCGGACGGGTTGGCGAAGGGGAAGCGCGCGCCCGAGCGCGGCGAGACGACGGTGTGGCAGACGGAGCAGATGGCCGGGCGCGCGCCGCGGAAGAACTGCTGCCGGTGGCAGCTCAGGCAGGAGTCGTGCTCGGGGTAATCCGTGATGTCGGGGAAGGCCGAGGCCGCGTCGCGCACCTGCGCCCAGTTGTCGCTCGGGCTCTTGTGGCAGGAGTCGCAGGACTTTTTGCTGTGCGCGGCCGACGCGTGCGTGAACCTGCTGTAATCGACGCGCGGGCGCGGCGCGCGGCGCTGCGTCGTGCCGCGCCTCCTCCTTTGCGGCTCGGCCCCGGACGAAGACGCCCACGCCGAGGCGACGCAGGCCAGTGCCGCCGTGAGCAGGAGCGCGAGCGTCAATGTTCTTCGCTTCATCCGTCGGTTGAAGAGCTTGCCGCGGTTTGTAGCACAGCGCCGGAGGCGTGACAACAGAAATCTGAAGAGCCGTAGGCAGTTTGAAAGCGCCGCTGACGCGGCGTCTGCCTGCTACTTCTTCGAGAGGACGTAGGTGACGGCCCACATCTGCCTGGGGTTGGGCGGGAGCGTCGTCACCTTACAGTCCCAGACGGGGCCACCTTCGTCGAACGGGAGGAGGTTGGAGATGTAGTAGTCGCCCGCCTTGAAGCCCGTGAAGATGGCGCGCCCCTTCTCGTCCGTCATGAAGGAGACGACCTCGCCCGCCTGCTCTCCGGCGCGTTCGAGCCACGCCCTCTTGCGCTGGAAGTATTCGGAGCGGACGTTCTTCAGGGGGAAGTTGACGGTGAGCCACTTGAGCGCGAGCCGTTCGCTCCGGTACTTGCGCAGGCCGTCGTCGTAGGCGCGCTTGAACTCTGGGACGGACTTGACCGCCTCGGGGAACTCCGCCTCGAACTCGGGGCAGTAGAGCGAGTCGCAGTCGTGGCGCGCGAGCCACTCGCGCAGTTGCGGGCTCGCGCCCTGTAGGAAGTCCGCGCGCCGCGGCATCGAGGCCCAGTCGATGCCGGAAGAAAATGCGCTGCGGCGGAGCAGGTAGAAGCGCTTGCGCGCGAGCGGCTTCTTGTCGGCGTCGAAGAGGAAGAGGCGGATGCCGCCCGCGTCCGCCCCCGGCTCGGCGGCCTTGGCGGCGATGGGGGTCGGCGTCGGCTGGCAGGAGGCGGCGGGCGGCGGCGGCGTCTGCGCGCGCGCCGCCGCCAAGCAGCTAAGACAGAGGCCAGATAACAACGCGGCCCTCAGGAGGAGTGTGCGTCGTCCAGTTCTCATCGTCTTTGTCTGATGAACTAATCGGTCGCCGACTTCGCTTGCGCGCCCGCGCGCGCCTTGCGGAGTTCTTCGCGCAGGAGCGGGAGCTGCGCGTAGCCCGGGTCGATCTGCTCCAGGCGCGCGAGCGTGGACTCGGACTCTGCGTACTGCTTCGTCTCAATGAGCATGAGCGCGAGGTTGTGCAGGCTGTGGACGTGGTTCGGGTCGGACTGTAGGCAGCGGCGCAGCTCCGTGATGGCCTTCTCGGGCTGGCTCGGCTTGCGCATGAAGAAGGTGAGCGCCAGCTCCGAGCGGGCGTCGCAGTCCTCGGGGCGCTTGGCGAGCGCGGCCGCGTACCAGCGCGCCGCGTCCTCGAAGCGCCCGGCCGAGGAGTAGACGTTCCCCAGACGGACGACCGTGTCGTAGTCGTCGGGGCGCAGCTTGTTGGCGCGCGTCATGAAGTCAATGGCGTCCTCGAAGCTGCCCGCCTCGAAGTAGGCCGCGCCGGCCCTCAACTGCGCCTCGAAGTTGTCGGGGGACTTGCGCGCCTGCTCGGCCGCCTTCTCCGCCTCGGCCAGCAGACGCTGCCTGTCGGCCCCGCCCCCGACGGTCGGGTGATCCGCCGGCATCCCCTCGGCCGACTGCGCCGCGCCCGCGGACGCCCCCGCCTGACTCTGGTTCACGTAGACGACGAGGTGGAACGCGATGACGTACCCGAGCAGCAGCCCGACGACCGAGAAGAGGACGTTCTCTCTGGACATAAATGTAGGACTGAGGACTGAGGACTGAGGACTGAGTGTCAGCTCGTTCTTCACTCAGTACTCAGTCCTCAGTCCTCAGTACTCCCTCACGCGTACGAGTGCAGGCCCGGCAGCAGGTAGCTGACGCCGAGGTAGGTGAAGACGATGAGCAGGAAGGCGACGACGGCGAAGTAGGCCGCGGCGCGCCCCGTCCAGCCGCGCGAGATGCGCACGTGGAGGAAGCCGCCGTAGGTCAGCCACGCCACGAACGCGCCCGTCTCCTTCGAGTCCCAGCCCCAGTAGCGACCCCACGACTCGTTCGCCCAGACGGCCCCCGTCATCAGCAGCAGCGCGAGCCCCGCGAAGGTCACGCCGCCCGTCTTGTACATCAGGCTGTCGATCTTCTCGCGGTCGGGCAGCGCCTCTCGCAGCTTCTCAGTCCGGAAGCTGAAGAGGATGACGAAGAGCGTCCCGGCGAAGGCCGTGATGAGCGCGGCCAGCTCTACGGGGTTGGCGTTCAAGCTCAGGAAGAACTCCTCCTGGCGGCCGCGCACGAACTGCTCGCCCGCCTGCGCCAGCCTTCCGGCGGGCAGCGCCGCGATCTGCTCGGGCCTTAACCCCTCGTTCTCGGCGAGGAACTGCCCCGCGCGCTGGAACTGCGAGGGCTTGATGCAGGCCGTGCCCGCGGGGCGCGCCGAGCCCTCCTCGCAGACGGCGACCGACTGGATGGTCTTCACCTGGTAGACGAGCACCCCGACCGCCAGCGCCTGCGTGACGAGCGCGGCCTTCAAGGCGTGGTGGCCGAGGCGGCGCGAGCTTTCGCTGTTCGCGAAGACGTAGCGGCAGAAGAGCACGACGACCAGCACGAGCAGCAGCGCCGAGGCCGCGAGCAGCCAGCCGACCAAAGGCAGCTCCGCCCGCAGCGGAAGCGGGAAGCGGGGCGGCAGGAAGACCGCCGACCCGTACGAGGCGAACGTCCCGCTCAGGCCCCAGAAGACGCTGCCCACGGCGAGGACGCTCCCCTTGCTTACGGTCGCGATGACCGCCAGTCCGAAGGCGCTCGACCAGATCGCCATCGACTCGGGCTTCACGCCGTCCTTCAAAAGATAGACGACCGCGGTGGCGAAACAGACGAGCGCGATGCCGTACGAGAGCGCGGCGATGCCGACGTGAATCGGCCGCCAGTAGCTGTCGAGCACCGGCTGAAGGCTTATGATGTCGTCGCCGATGAAGCGCGCGAGGATGAGAATCAGAGACGCCAGCGGCAGGGAGACCGCGCCGAGGAAGCGGAAGTTCTTCCGGTGCGCGATGAGCAGCGTCGTTATCCCTGCGCCGAAGGCGAACGCCAACGACAGGTCGTAGAGGTTCGCGAACGGGATGTTGCGGAAGAGCCAGGGCCACTCCGCCTCGGGCTTGCCCTGCTGGAGCCAGATGGCCACGTCGTGCTCGCGGTAGGCGATCCAACGGACGAGCCAGCTCCCGAAGTTCAGCATCACGCCGAGCGTCGCGCTGCCCAGGCCGATCTTCTCGAAGAGCGACGAGGGCGCGTAGAGGTTCGTCAGGTAGAAGACGGCCGCGATGAGGTAGGCGGCGAGCGCCATCATCATCAGCGCGCCGTCCGAGCTGAAGTGCTCGGGGCCCGCCTTAAATCTCAGAAGTGTCAGCGCGCCCGCGCCGAGCAGGGCGACGGCCGCCGGCAGGTACGACGACAGCCGCGACCCCTTCAGGTTCACTTCCGGCGCGCCCAGCACGGCCGGCTGCTTTAAAACTTCGCTCATCGCTTTTTCACCTCGCGGGTTTCGCGGACTTCGCGTCCGAGACTTCGCCGCCCAGCGCGGCGACGATCTGCCAGAACGTGTCCTCGAAGCCCAACTGGTTGCGGTTCGTGTTGCCGCCCGTCACCACCTCGAAGCGCCCGTCGCCCTTCTCGACGACCTGCGCCCAGACGCGCCGGTGCGAGAAGAAGAAGACGGCGCAGAGGGTCAGCCCCAGCAGCGCGAAGCCGACGTAGACGGTGGTCGCGCCCGGGTCTTTCTGTATGGCCAGGATGTGCGCCTTCGGGGCCTTCTCGAAATCGACCAGACGCCACGTGTAGCCCGCGACGGGCTGGCGCGCGAAGGGCGCGCGCTCGGCCATCTCGGGCGTGAAGGCGAAGGCGCGGGTCGGGCCCGCCGCGCCGGGCGCGGTCACGGCCAGCGTGGCCGCGGGGTTGTTGTAGACGCTGCCGTCCGTCTCCTGGTTGTTGCCGCCGACGGAGAAGTTGGCCGCGAAGTCTTTCAGCTCGACGCGCGTGCCGTCGCCTAGAGTCGCCGCGCCGCCGCGGGGGATTTCCAGCTCCTGCGGCTGGCCGCCCGCCTGCGGCGTGACTTGCAGCCTGACGCGGCGCGCCTTGCCGTCGGCGATGAAGCTCGCCTGGAAGAAGCGGTAGCCGCGGTAGTCGTAAGGCCGGTTCAGGTGGACGAGCGCCTCGCGCTCGCCGCGCTCGGGGTCTTTGATGCGGATGCGCGTCAGCCAGTCGAGCGTGTTGTCGGCGGTGATCGTGCCCTCCTTGCGGATGAGCTTCTGCTCGATGTCCGTGCACTCGACTTCAAAGGGGAGCTGCCTGACAGAGCGCGAGAGCTGGTCGAGGTTGAAGACCGTCTCGGTCAGCTCGTTGGACGTGAGCCCCGGCTCCAGCGGCATCTGCCCGCCGACCGTGAACATCGAGGTCAGGAAGCCGCCGAAGAAGATCGTCAGCAGCGAGACGTGGACGGCGTACGCGCCCAGGCGGTTCCAGGCCCCGCGCTCGCCGAAGACGTAGGTCTTCCCCTTCTTCTCCGTCACGACCGTCTTCAGCCGCGCCCCGCGGAACGCTTCGACGACGCGCTTGACGGCCTCTTCCAGACTGCCCGCGCCCACCGTCACGGTCGCGCTCGGCTGCTGCCCGCTCAGCCAGTGCGCCGAGGCGTCGAGCTTCTTGCGCGAGATGTAAGTCCACGCGCCCGGGAAGCGGTCGATGGAGGCGAGCACGATGTTGAGCGAGAGGACGAGCAGGAGCGCGTTGAAGTACCAGGCGTGGTAGATGTCGAAGATGCCGAGCTTGCCGTAGAGGAAGCGCTGCGCGGGAGTCAGCGAGGCGAAGTACTTGTCGAAGCCTTCGACGTTCTGCTGCATGACGAGCATGCCGATCATGCAGGCCGCGGCGAGCAGCACGAGCAGCGAGACGCCGAAGCGCACCGAACTCAGGAGGTCGAGCGTCGCCTTCCCCCCCAGCCAGCAGACGACCCCCGTCACGAGCAGGACGACGACCGTGAACGTCGGGCTGTAAAGGCCCTCGCCGAAAGTCCCCGGCAGCCCCTTGCTGAGCGCCAGGGGCAGCAGCGAGATGATCGCGCCGACGGCCGCGATGACGACGCGCTCCGTGACCGAGGGAGAGTCCTTCGACGCGTCCGTGACGGCGCGCGGTATTACGTTGGTCTCTTCGATGGCTGACATTTTGATGAAAGGGGCGGCGAACCGAATCGGAACGAAAGTAAGGCCCGCGGGGCACTTCCCTGACGATGGCGACCGACAGTATGCGACCCGAATGATATCGGAATGCGCGCGCCACGGCAACCCGCTTGAATTGAGGAACGATGAACCAAGGACGGGTTTTGGGTTTTGGGTTTTGGGTTTTGGGAAGACAAGACCAGAACCCAACACCCGGAACCCGACACCCGCCTTCGCTTCGTCCGGCGAAGGGCTGTGTTATTATTTCGCCGGGTTACGATCATGCCTAAAAATCTTCTCTTCTGCGCGCTCGGGCTAGTCCTCGGTTTCATCGTCGGGTTCCTGATTACGAACGCCATCACGAAGCCCGTCCCGCTCTCCGCACAGGCGCGCCCCGCGGCTCCCGGCGGCGGTCAGGCGCGGCCGCTCGGCCCCGACCAGATGGGCGGGGAACTCCCGCAGGGCCACCCGGACATCTCGGGCGGCCCGGGCGCGGGCTCGGCCGCCTCGACCTCGGCCGAGGCGCAGGGCGCGATGGAGAAGGCCGACCGCGCGCCGAAGGACTTTCAGGCGCAGATGGAGGCCGCGCGCGTCTTCTACGAGGCGCGCGACTACGACAAGGCCGCGCTCTACGCCGACCGCGCGCTCAAGCTCAAGGGCAACGACTTCGACGCGCTCGTCCTCTCGGGCAACGCGAAGTACGACGCGCAGGACTACGCAGCGGCGCAGACCTTCTACGAGCGCGCCCTCGCCGTCAAGTCCGACTCGCCCGACGTGCGCACAGACCTCGGCAACACCTTCTTCAACCGCGGCGACTACGACCGCGCCGTCGCCGAGTACCGCAAGTCCGTCCAGATCGACCCCAACCACGTCAACAGTTGGCGCAACATCGCCGCCGCCTCGCTCCAGAAGGGCGACAAGGCGACGGCGACAGAGGCCGTCGAACGGCTCTCGCGCCTCGCGCCCCAGAACCCCGAGACCGAAGCCTTCCGCCGCAAGCTCGCCGAGTTGCCGTGAGGTGCAAGGCGGAAGCCCTGCCCGCGCTTACAAGGAAACGCACGCTAACAGTCTTATGAGAGTTCTCACTTCCCTTTCCCGCCGCGTCGCCCTACCGCTCCTCCTCGTCTCGCTGCTCGCCGCCGCGGCCGTCGCCCAGGAGGAACAGCTCGGCGAGGAGGCGGCGAAACGTTTGCAGACGCAGGCCGAGGAGAGCGGCCGCGCCTTCCTCGAAGGCGACTACGAGCGGCTGGCCGACTACACTTACCCGAAGCTCGTCGAGCTGATTGGCGGGCGCGAGAAGTTGATCGAGGTCGTGCGCAAGAGCGTCGAGGGCATGAAGGCCGAGGGCCTCCAACCGCTCTCGTCCGCGCCCTCCGCGCCGACGCAGGTGCTGCGCGCCGGCCGGCAGACCTACGCCATCGTCCCCCTCAAGTTCAAGATGCGCGCGCCGGGGCAGGTTCTCGTCAGCGACTCCTTCATGATCGCCGTCTCGGACGACGGGGGGAAGAACTGGAAGTTCCTCAGCGGGGCCAGCGTGGACGAGGCGAGGCTCAAGATTCTCCTCCCCGACGCCGCCGGCAAGCTCAAGCTCCCGACCGTCAGGCACTCGACCGAGCCCCTGCCCGCGGCGCCCTAGCCTTCAGGGCTAAGCCGCGGGCTCCTCGTCCTCGACCTCCTCGCACTCCTCGTCCTCGAAGCTGCCGTCCTCGTCGTCGTCGTCCTCGAAGCACATCTTGCCCTTGCCGTCCCACGCGCCGAAGTTGAGGGCGTAGCTGTTGTCCTCGCCGATGTCGAGGTCGAACTCCTCGAACACGTCCTCCTTACCCGTCGGGCTCGTGCGGGACACGCGCACGTCGTACTTGTCCTCGTCGCCGTCGTCGTCCTTGAAGTAGATGAACCCCTTGTCGGGTTCGAGCCGGACGCTGACGGTCTTCCCGGCCTTGAGGGCGATGCCGCCGATCTCGAACTCGTAGCTCGGGCGGTCGGGGCCCTCGTCGGTCGTGATGTAGACCGAGGGCGTCTCGCCGTCGGCGCTGGCTGTGAACGACAGCTCGCGCCCGTCCGGGCTGACCGTCATCGAGAGCGTCTCGCCCTTGTCCACGGAGATGTCGTCGAAGCCGACGACGAAGCCGGAGCCGACCACCTGGAGCGAGGAGGTCTCCTCCGCGTCGAGCGACTTGCCCGAGATGTTGACGGTGTAGGGCTTCCGGGCGGCGGCGTCGAGCGGCAGGTAGTATTCGGGCTCCGCGGCCTCTCCGTCGCCCTCCTCCAACACCTCGCCCAGCACGGGGTTTTCGAGCGCGCCGGGAATCTCGTTGAGCGCGACCTGCTTCGACGCGTCGTAGCCGATGCGGCGGCCCGCGGGGTCTGTGACGAGCAAGTCGGCGTCGCCGCTCAGGGAGACGGTCAGAGACTCCCGCTCCTCGCGCCGCGGCGGCCCGGCCCACGAAGCGTTGAGGAACGAGAAGGGGCGCGCGAGTCTGACCGCGGCCTCCTCGTCGTCCGTCTCCTGCTCCTCGTCCTCGTCGCAGAAGGGGCACTCGAAGCGGCGGCGGCTGCGGTCGGAGAGGCGCTTGAGGCCGAGCGTGCGCGTCGAGGCGTTGCCGAAGTAGTCGCGCGCCGTCTCGGCCGGGTTGTTGGCGGTGTGGTAGCGCCACGTCTCCTTCTCGGCATCGACGACGACGTACTTCGTCTGCCCCGGGTAGTTGTTGTCGTAGACGTGTATGCGGTAGACCTCGTCGCCCATGTCCTCGACCGCGATGGGCACGACGGAGTGGCCGCGCGCGTACTTGCCCTGCTCCTTCATCCAGACTTCCAGCGTGAAGTACTCCTTCTTCGACTCCATCGAGGTGGCGATGAGCGCCGCGATCTCCGAGGGCTTCAGGGGGAAGGTCTTCGCGCGGAACTCGTACGTCTCTTTGAGGAAGGTCAAGGTCTGGTAGTAGGAGACGTAGTTGGAGGTGAGCTGGGTCTTCCTCAGGTCGAAGAGGCTCTTCGCCCCCGCCTGGAAGTCGGCGGGCGTCTTCCGCCCCTTGAACGGCCGGCCGACGAACATGCGGAGGCTTGAGACCGAGAAGCCGTCGCAGTGGCCGTTGTTCATCTTCTCCAAAGACTCCTCGATCCAGCGCTCGGCCGTCTCGTAGAGCACGCAGTCGCGCGCGGTGCTCCCCTCGATGCAGACGTTCTCGGCCCCGAACATCCGGATCATGTCGTCGGCCGTGAGGTCTTCGTCGTACTCGGGGTTCTCGCCGAAGTTGCGGAAGCCGAAGCCGTGCACCTTCGGGTCGAACCCGAGGGAGGCGACGACCTCTCCCTGCGGCGACCGCGCGCCCGCGCGCGGCGGGATGAAGAGCGCGTTCGACGCGCAGACGAACGCCAAACAGATTGCTGCGACTGACCTGCGTGAGATCATTTTCTCTCCTGCGGACTTGTTAAAGATGACTTGAGAAGAACCGTGGGCCGCGCCCCTCGCCTGTTTCGGAGGTCGAGGAAAGAAGGCTCCGGCAGTTTAGCAGAAACTTCGAGGTTTGTGCGGGCGCGCCTTCAACCTTCTTACCCGACGGCCTCCATCCACCTCACGCAGTCTTCGAGGTGTGCGCGCATCTCCACGGCCGGGGCGTGGTGGATGCGGCCGTGGCCGGGCAGCACCCACTCGAAGCCGTAGTCGAGCAGGCGGCGCATCGAGCGCGTCTGCGCGGGCCAGGAGTACCAGCAGGCCGAGCGGAAGGCCGTCAGCGTCCGGCGCGCGGGAGACCATGCGAGGTGGTCGCCGGTGAAGAGGTACTTGTCGCGGTAGAGCAGGACGCTGTGCCCGCGCGTGTGGCCGGGCGTGGGGATGACGAGCAGGTCGCGGTCTAAACGCACGGCCCCCTCGCCCTCGACGACGCGCTCGACGCCGTAGCGCGCGGCGTTGTCGTCCGCGTGCATGACGCGCGTGGCTTTGAAGTGGCGCGCGTACCTGTCCTGGTCGGCCACGTCGTCGCGGTGCGTGAGGAAGAGGGTGCGGACGCCGCCCAGTTCCTCGATCCTGCGCACGAGCGGGCGCGTGAAGCGCGGCGAATCGACGAGGACGTTTCCGCCCTCTTCATCCGGGCGGGCGATGAGGTAACTCCACGCGCCGAAGCTCGACTCGGCGTTGAAGCCGCAGTAGTAGACGTTCGCGTCGAGGCGCTCCGGGAACGCCTCGACGCCGAGCCTCGCGTCGTAGTCTCGCGTCGTCCCTATCGAAGAGGTCGGGCACGCGACTATAGCTTTGAGAGCGCCGAGCACCTCCACTTCCGTCCGCGGCTGGCGGTAGACGCTCGACTGCTCGCCTTGGTCGCGGAAGATTTCCGGGGCGATCTGGCGGCACGCGTCGCAGTCGATGCATGACCCGTCCACGTAGAAGTCGCCCGGCACGTTCTCCGGCAGACGTTTCGCAGGGTTCGCCACGCACTCAAGTTTAAGGCTTCACCGCACAGACTCCCAAACGGAACTGTTTGACGCGCCACGCGCCCGCGTCTAAAGTTGGGCCGCCCCGCCGGGCCGCCGCTTACGCCAAAGGCAAGCGCGTCGTCGTGTCAGAGCCGCCCGAAGAGTACGCCGTCCGGGCGATGGTCTCGGAACTCCTCCCGCCCGGAGAGTTCGTAGCCCGGTACGGGACTGACGCAGGCAGTCGGTGAGTATGAAGGCGATTAACCACGGAGACACAGGGACACGGCTTTGAAGTCATCCCGCTTCAAGCCGCGTCTCCGTGTCTCCGCGGTGAGCTTTTCCTGACCACACCCGACTGCAAATGGCTAAGGAGAATGGAGTGATGACGACCCTCACCCAAGACGAGACGCAGGATGTTTGCGAAGACTGCGGCGCGTTTGTTGCGGGAGGCAGGGGCGGGTGTCTGAAACTGTTTGAAGAGGTCATCGCCAGGGAGTTCGGCGACTACCGCTACGGCAGGGAGCACCGCCTGACGGTGGACGCCTACTCGCTCCAACATCCCGACAAGTACATGCGCTCGGGGAAGTCGTTCGCCGCACACCTGACGGGGGCGTGCGCGGCGCTCGGGCACGGGGACGCTCGGGCGTTGAACCAGGCGGTGCAGAAGTGGCTGAGCACGAACCCGCAGGTTGAAAAGCCCGCACACCTCCCGGAACGGCGGGGCGACTTGAACATCACATACGTCCACAGCGCCCCCGACGCGGACGAGCACGTCAGACGCGTGAGGGAGTGGGCGCTGAGCGTCTGGGAAGCGTGGGCCGAACACCACGCCCTTGCGAGAAGGTTGATTGACGAGGCGACCGCTTAGCGGCCGAGGGGGGAGAGTCAGTTGGACGCCGACACAGAGAAAGACCTCGCGGCCATCGAGGAGCCACACCGGCGCGACATTGAGGCTTCCAGAGCCTGTGACTTCTTGTCTTCGACGGAGGGGGCGATGGAGACGTACGGGGACGCGAGTCAACTCTACGAGGTCGAGCGGCGCGCGCTGCACGCGGAGCGCCCCGGCTTCCGCATCAGCGAGCTACAGATTTCGCCGACGCAGAAGGTGCCCTGGCACTTTCACACGAACGTCCAGGACACGTTCTACGTGATAGAGGGTCACATCCGAATCTTCCTGCGCGAGCCGTCGGAGGAGGTGCGGCTCGGCCCCTGCGAGACCTACTCCGTCCGCCCGCGCCGCCCGCACCTCGTCATGAACGGCGGCGACGGTTCGGCGACCTTCCTCATCCTTCAGGGCGTCGGCGAGTACGACTACGTCCCCCTGCGCGGCGGGTCGTGAGACGAGGGGCCGTCGAAAACATCCGGGCCGCCTGCCGACCTGTCTACTGCTTCTCGCCCTGTGCGGCGGCTGTTCAAGCTGGAAACACTCGGGCGACCAGACCCTCCTCGATAACTTCCGGTCTCACAGAGCCGAGTTCGAGCGGCTGCGCCTGATGTTCGAGGAGGATAGAGGACTCGGCCGCGTCGCCTACGTTGTATCCTCCCACATGCGCAGCCTAACAACGGCATGCGCCCGGACGCCGACACGCCGGTCGTCATGCCCCGACGGCCGCGCGGGGCGGCGGGTGACGCCCGCCGAACGCATTTGCAAACACCTGTAGTTTTCCGTCCGGCGGTATCAAACGAGTATCGAGCTAAATCACTGCCTGTAAGGTCGGGCTCCGACTTTTACACAGACTCCTCTCTTACTTCCCTAGCCCGTCGATGATTAACTCGGAGAGGCGGGACATGAGGAGGTAGGCGGGGTTGTCAACAGTCCATTCGGGCTCGGGCATGTCGTCGCAGGTGACGGCGAGCGCGATGCGGCCGCGCGGGTGGTAGATGACGCCGACGTTCGAGCGCAGCGCGTCGAGCGCGCCCGACTTGGTCGCCTTCGGCACGCGCCAGAGGCTGCGCCAGATGCCGTTCCTCCCCTGCTCGCGCTTGAGCAGCTCGATCATCTCCTTCGAGACCTCGGGGCTCACCACCTCGCCGCGCTCAAGCTTCTCCAACAGCGTCACCATCTCGCGCGGCGACGTGCGGCCGAGGCCGAAGCGCCTGTTCGCCTCGACCTGCCCCTCCTTACTCACGCCGCCGCCGCCCACGCGGCGCATGATGCGCGTCTGCCTGAGGCCGAGCGACTCCATCCGGGCGTTGACGGCGTCGGTCGAAAGATGGTCAAGCACCATGTTGGTGGCGGTGTTGTCGCTCAACTCCATCATCAGCGTCACGGCGTCTTTGAGCGACAGGCGCAGGCCGTCGGTCAGTTCGTTCAGGACGCCGGAGCCCGCGTAGCGCGCCGCCTTCGTCAGTACCAGCTCGTCCGACCACTTCGCCTTTCCTTCCGCGACGCGCGCGAACGCTTCGACCATCACGGCGACCTTGATGGTGCTCGCCGTCCGCACAGGCTCGTCGCCGCCGAAGTCGTAGACGACGCCCGTGTCGAGGTTCTTCGCGTAGAGGTAGACGTTCCCTTTGAAGCCCGACACCTCCGCGCGCACGCGACGGTCGAGCCAGGCGGGGACGGGCCTCGGCGTCGGCGCGGGCGTCGGGGTGGGGGTCGGCATCTGTGCTCTTGCGACGGAACACAGCATCAGGGCGAGTGCGGCGGCTGTGACGAATCTATTCATAAGTAGTCTTCTTCAGTCGGCGTGGCTGACGAAGTCGCGCGTGCGCGGGTCTTGCGGGTCGTTGAGGATTTGCGCGGTGTCGCCCAGCTCGACCAGCTCGCCGGCCTCCATGTAGAGCACGCGGTCGGCCACGTCTTCGAGGAACTTCATCGAGTGCGTGACGATGACCATCGTCTGCCCCCGCTCGACCAGCCCGCGCAGGGTTCCGGCCAGTTCGTTGCTGCGGCGCGGGTCGAGCGCGCTCGTCGGCTCGTCGAAGAGGAGGACTTCGGGGCGCATCGCCAGCGCGCGGACGATGGCGACGCGCTGCTGCTCGCCGCCCGAGAGCGATTCGGGGTAACGCCCCGCGGATTTCCCCAGGCCGACCGTCTCCAGGAGTTGTCGCGCCTCCTGCTCGACCTCGGCGCGCGGCCGCTTCAGGACGTGGACGGGGGCCTCCGAGATGTTGCCCATCACGGACAGGTGCGGGAAGAGGTAGAAGTGCTGGAAGACCATGCCCACCTGCCGGCGCAGCTCTTTGACGCGCCGCTGGTACTCCTTCTCATTCAGACCCGCTTCGAGGCGCACGCCGCCCGCTTCGAGCGAGCCCTCGGTTATCCGCTCGAACCCGTTCATGCAGCGCAGGAGCGTCGTCTTCCCCGACCCCGAAGGGCCGATGATGCCGAGCACCGTGCGCGGGGTGACCTCCAGACTGAGGCCGCGCAGGATGCGCGTCTCGCCCGCCACTTTCCCCAACCCCTCGATGCGTATCATCCGGCCACCTCCGCCTCGACCGCGCGCACCGCCTGCCTCCTCTGAAGTCTCAGCTCAAGCCGCCGCGCGAGGTGCGCCAGCGGCAGACTCATCAAAAGGTAGAAGGCCGAGACGATCACGCCGAGCAGCAGGAACTCGCCCGACGCGTTCGCAAGCTCGCGGTACGCGGTAGCCAACTCCCACACCGAAATGGCGAACGCGACCGACGTGTCCTTGAAGAGCGAGACGAAGTCGTTCGTCATCGGCGGCAGGGCGATGCGCAGCGCCTGCGGCAGGACGATGCGCCGGAACGCCAGCACCGGCGACATCCCGAGGGCGTACGCCGCCTCGTACTGACCCTTCGGGATCGCTTCCAGCGCGGCGCGGTAGACCTGCGACTCGTAAGCGGCGTAGTTCAGGCCGAGCCCCACCAGCGCCGTCAACCAACCGGGCATCGCCAACCCGACGAGCGGCAGGCCGAAGTACAGGAAGAGGAGCTGCACGAGCACCGGCGTGCCGCGGAAGAACTCGACGTAGACGGTACTGAACCAGCGAACGGCCGAAGGCCCCCGCGACTGCCCGACGGCGAGCGCGAGCCCGAGCGTGACGGCGATGACCATCGCGCCCAGGCTCAGAAGGACTGTGACCCCAGCCGCGCGCGTCAGACGCCAGAGCGCCTCCGGCCAGTTGAAGGAGGAGGAAGTCATGTCGTACTTCATCACCTCGGCCGGCTGCGACTCGCCCGGCGCGCCTTCCGCCGCGGGCTTCGGACGGAGGTCGAGCTGCGCCTCGTTCCAGAGGTTCCACTTGCGCAGGATTCTTTCGAGCGTCCCGTCCCGGATAATCTTATCTATCCCGGCGTCAACCTCCGCCTTCAAAGCCTCGTCCCCTTTGCGGAGGCCGATGACGTAGTAACCGGGATGGGAGGGCTCGCCCGCGGGCTTCAGGCGCGGGTTCGGCCGCGCGTAGAAAGCCTCCATCGGCACGTCCATCAGCACGGCGTCCACGCGCCCCAGCTCCAAATCCCTGTAGGCCCCGACCGGGTCTTCGTAGCCCTTGAAAGGGATGCCCTCCTTCTCCAGAAGGCGCGAGGCGGCGGTGTTGCCGAGCGTGCCGACCGTGCGCGCGCGGCAGTCTTCGAGTCCGTTGATGCGCGTCTCGTTCTTTCGGACGGTGAGCTGGAGCTGGAAGATGTAGTAGGGCTTGCTGAAGAGGATGACGCGCGCGCGGTCTTCCGTCGGCTCCAAACCGTTGACGACCACGTCGAACGTGCCGCGCTGGAGCGAGGTGACGATGGTCTGCCATTCGGTCGGGACGAACTCGGGCCTGCGGTTCATCGCGGCCGCCAGCGCCTCGACCATCTCAAGCTCGTAGCCGACGTACCTGTCCGGGTGCGCCGGGTCTGCGAAGACGTAGGGCGCGCCGCCGCTCGGGTCCGCGCCCCAGCGCAGGGGGGCCTGCGCTTTCGCGCCGATTGGGAGCAGAAGCAGGCAGAGCAGAAGCAGGGGTTTAGTCATCGTTCGGGTCGGAGCGACGTGCCTACGAATTCGGCGAGCGTGTCAATATACTTCTCGCCGCCGACGTTGGAAAGGTCGTTGTGGCCCGCGCCTTCGACGATCAGCAGGCGCTTCGGCTCGTTCGCGGCCTCGAAGAGCTTGCGGCCCTGTGAGGCGGGAATAATCTCGTCGCGGTCGCCGTGGGCGACGAGCACGGGGCAGCGGACTCGCGGGAGCTTCGAGACGGTGTCGAGTTTGTTCTTCGTCAACCGCCTCACGAAACGCGGGAGCCAGGGCATGATGACCGCGGCCATGTCGGCGGCCGAGGTGAGGCCGGATTCCAGGACTAAACCGCCGCACTCACGCCGCGCCGCCACGTCCGCGACGGCCGCCGTGCCGAGAGACTGGCCGTAGAGGACGAGTTGTCGCGCCGCCACGCCGCGCTCCTTAGTCAGGAAGTCGTACGCGGCCTCCGTGTCGGCGTAGAGACCTGCTTCGCCCGCCGGCTCGCCCTCGCTCCGCCCGTAGCCGCGGTAGTCGAAGAGCAGCACGTCGAAGCCGCGCGCGGCCAAACTCTCCCCGACCCATTCGCAGTAGCTCAGGTTCCCGCCGTTGCCGTGCGCGTACAGAACGGTCGCGCGCGCGGGCTGTGTCGGCGAGCGGAAGAACCAGCCGTGGAGCTTCAGCCCCTCCGCGTTCCCGAACCAGACCTCCTCCGCCCCCCGCGGCGCGCGCCACACGCCCGCGCGCGCCGCGCGCTCCGGGTGAAAGATGACCGACGCCTCGAACCGACGCAGCATGAAGAACCCGACGGGGGCTCCGATGAGCCCGATGATTAAAACGGAGATTACGAGGTAGCGGACGGCCAGCGCGCGCTCGCCGCGCCTCAACGCCCTGTAAGAGTCTGTAAAGAGCATCCGCCCGGCGACCCCCCTGAACAGCAGTTTTTGTCGAGGGCTTACACGAACACTTCCGTCCGGCGGTGCCCGAAGTTGTGCGCGGAGACGAGACGTATGATCCGGTCGGCGATCTTCGCGCCGCCGGCCTCGGACGGCTCGATGGGGTTGGCGTAGTCGGCCGTCTCGTCGCAGACGAGGCGCAGGTCGAGGAGCGGCACGCCCGCCGCGAAGGCGATGCGGATGATGGCGTCGTTGAAGACGGTCAGCGCCGTCACGGCGAGCCTCTGCGCGAGCGCGTCGGGGAAACGCGGGTAGTAGACGGTGCAGGCGGCCGTCGGCTTGCCCGTCCTGAGCGCCGCGCTGAGCATGCGCCCGTAACCGGCCTCGAACCTTTCGGCCACGTCGGCGAGTCGCAGCAAGACCTCCGCGGTCGAGCCCGCGCGCTCCTGCAGGATGTGAGCGCTGTTGAGGGCGTCGTTACCGCCCGCGCTGACGACGAGGTGCGTTGCGTCCGCGGGCACGCGCTCCAACTGCCCGTGCACGCCCTCAACGACGCTCCCGTCCACCGCCAGCAGGGTCGCGCGCCACCCGCCGGGGGCGCGTCGGCGCACGTGCGTCAACACGTCCGCCCCGCCGCCGACGTAGGCGGCGTTGTCGAAGACCGAGTCGCCGAGCAGGACGACGTGCGTCATCGCCCGCTCGCCTTCACCCCGCCCACCGGGTGGCGTTCGAGGTAGTCGAGCAGCACGTTCGACATGACCTTGACGCCGACGACGAGGCTCTCTTCGTCAACGTCGAAGTCGGGGGTGTGCCAGCCGGCGGTGATGCCCTTCGCGCGATTGCCGACGCCGAGGAAGTAGTAGAAGCCGGGGGCGAGCTTCTGGAAGTGGGAGAAGTCTTCGGCCGGCATGAAGGGCTTGATGGCGAGCGTGTTCTGCGGGCCGACGACGCGGCGGATGGTCGGCAAAGTCTCCTCGACGAGCGAGGGCTCATTGTAGGTGACGGGGTTGCCGTCGCCCATTTCGAGCTCGACGGTCGCGCCGTAGGCGGCCCCGACGCTCTGGAGCGTCTCGCGCATCATGGCGACGGCGCGCTCGCGCACCTGGTCGTTGAAGGTGCGCATCGTGCCCGACATCTTCACCTGACCAGCGATGACGTTGAAGCGGTCGCCGCCCTGGATCGTCCCGACCGTGATGACGAGCGGCTCAAGCGGGTCTATGCGCCGGCTCCGGATGTTCTGGAGCGCGAGCACGCACTGCGAGGCGACGACTATCGAATCGACGCCGACGTGCGGCTGCGCGCCGTGCGCGGACTTGCCCCTGACCGTGACGTAGAAGGTGTCGGCCGAGGCCATCGCGGGGCCGGAGTGGTAGCCGACCTGCCCGGCCTGTAGGTTCGGCTCGGTGTGGAGGCCGAAGACGGCCTGCGGGCGCGGGTTGTCGAACGCGCCCTCTTTAATCATCAGCTTCGCGCCACCCTCCTCGCCCGCGGGCGCGCCCTCCTCGGCGGGCTGGAAGATGAACTTGACGGTGCCGCGCACCTCGTCCTTCATTTTGCTCAGGACTTCGGCGACGCCCAGCCCGACCGTCGTGTGCACGTCGTGGCCGCAGGCGTGCATGACGCCCGGGGTTTGAGACTTGTAGGGCCTGCCGTCCACCTCTTGAATCGGCAGCGCGTCCATGTCGGCGCGCACGGCGACGACGGGGCCGGGCTTGCCGCCGACGAGCAGGGCCGTGACGCCGTACTTCCCCACGCCCGTCTTGATGTCCGTCAGGCCCAGCGCGCGCAGGCGCTCGGCGACGACGCGCGAGGTGCGCTCCTCGCGGTTGGAAAGCTCCGGGTGCGCGTGTAAGTCGCGCCGCGTCGCCACGAGCTGCCCGCGCAGCGCCTCGGCCGCCGCCGCGACTCTTTGGTCTCGCGGCCCCGCGTCAACCGAAGCCAGCCCGCGCGGCGCAACCATCGTCGAAGCGAGTAAGACTGTCGTGCTCAGGAAGGCGGTTAAGAGTCTCAAGGTCGTTCTCCGTAACTGCTGTGATTGACAATTGAGTGTGGCCGTAATCCAGGCGGTACTGACCTGATTCCTTTAATCGGCATATTGTCGCTGCGTCCGTCGGTAGAGCGTGAGGCCGAACCAGAGTTCCCAGAAGACGGCGAGGGCGACGAGCGCCGAGACGACCGAGAGGAGCTGCGAGCCCGAGACCTTCCGGACGACCACGTACACGTCCGCGGCGAGCGCGAGCGCGAGCGGGACGAGCGCCGAGATGATTATCTTCGACGCGAAGCGGTGGAAGTGCTCGGTCTCCTCGCCCCGCTCGACCATGCGGTGGTAGGCGGCCGGGGTGATGAGCAGCACGATGGTCAGCGCGTTCAGGCCGAGCGCGGCGAGGTGTATGTACTTCGAGAGCGGCGGCAGCCTCTCGAAGCTCTCGGTCAGGATCACGACGAACTGGAAGCCGAGGAGCGCCTGCGAGCCCGGCAGCACGACGCGGCACTCGGTCAGCACGTGCTTGATCTTGTTGGTCAGCTTCTCGCGCTCCTCTTTCTTCTTGTCCTTCTGCCCTTCGTCCTCTCCGCCCATCTCGCGCTCCTCCCTCCTCGCCGCCTCGATGTCGTCGGCGCGCTCGCGCCGCATGTAGAACTCTAGAAAGTACCAGAACGAGGCCGCCAGCGCCGTCGCGAAGAGCCCGGCCGCCACGCCCGCCTTCCAGCCGATGACCTTCTGCGCCGCCACGTAGAAGTCGAGCCCCAGCCCGAACGCGAAGGGCAGCAGCGCCCAGTTCATCACGTTCGACGTGTAGCGGTGCACCTCGGGCGTGTCCTCGCCGTCCTCGACCAGCCGGTGGTAGGCCGCGGGCGAGATGATGAGGGCGACGGCGACGAGCATCAGCCCGAGCCCCGCCAGCTTCATGAACTGCGACGGCAGCGGCAGCTTGTCGAAGCCCTGCTCGAAGATTGAGCGGAACTGGAACCCGAGGAGCACCTGCGCGCCCAGCACCAGCATCCGCGCCTCGTCGAGCGCGTTCTCCACCTTGTCTTTAATCTTCGCCATGTTTCCAGAGAGCTTGCAGTTCGCGCTTGAGCACCTTGCCGGTCGGGCCTTTGGGGAGCGCGGCGACGACGCGGACGGTCTTGGGGCACTTGTAGTCGGCGAGGTGCTCGCGGCAGTAGGCGGCGATCTCTTCGCCCGAGGCCGCGCGCCCCTCCTTCAGCACGACGAAGGCGGCCACGTCCTCGCCGTAGAGAGGGTCGGGGACGCCGAAGGCGGCGGCCTCCGCGACCGCGGGGTGCCTGTAGAGCAGCTCGTCTATCTCGCGCGGGTAGATGTTCTCGCCGCCGCGGATGACCATGTCGGACTTGCGGTCGATGATGTGGTAGAACCCTTCCGCGTCGCGGAAGCCCACGTCGCCCGTGTGGAACCAGCCGCCGCGGAAGGCGCGCGCCGTCGCCTCCTCGTTCTTGAAGTAGCCTTTGAAGACGTTCTCGCCGCGCATGACGATCTCGCCGGCCTCGCCGTCGGGGAGCGGGTTGTCGTCTCCGTCCACGACGCGCATCTCGTTGCCGATGGGCCGGCCGCAGGAGCCGGGGCGGCGGCGCTTGTCCGGCGGGTTGAAGGTCGAGCGGCAGGTGGACTCGGACAGGCCGTAGCCCTCGACGACGAGGCAATTGAAGGTCTCCTCGAAGCGGCGCATGACCTCGGCCGGCACGGGCGCGGAGCCGCACATGGCGAAGCGCAGGCGCTCGGTGCTCAAGCCTTCGGGCACGCCGCCGGGGTACGTCTTCAGGAGCATCGAGAGCATCGTCGCGACCGAGCCGAAGGAGGTGACCTGGTAGTCGCTGACAATCTGCCAGAAGCGCGAAGCCGAGAACCGCGCGCTCGTCACCGTCGAGCCGCCCGCGTAGAGCGCGCTCACGGTCGTCACCGAGACGGCGTTCATGTGGAAGAGCGGCATGACGGTTAAAAGCCTGTCGTCCCCCGTGAAGCCCAGCCACTCGACGATCTGCCGTGCGTTGGCGATGAGGTTCCCGTGCGTGAGCAGGCACCCCTTCGGCTTCCCCGTAGTCCCCGAGGTGTAGATGATGATGGCCTCGTCGTCGCGCGTCAGTCCGGTCTCGCCCCAAGCGCCCGGCTCGTCACTTTCCCCGGCCGTCGCCGCGCTTTCGTCGTCGAAGACGAGAGTTTCAAGGAGCGTCTTGACCCCGCCCTTCAGTTCGGCGACCTGCTCCTCGAACTGCGCCGAGTAGAGCAGCAGCTTCGCCTCGGAGTCGCCGACGACGTAGGCCATCTCCTCCGTCTTGAGGAGCGAGTTGACCGGCCCGGCGAGCGCGCCGAGCTTGAAGCAGGCGAAGTAGGCGACGACGTACTCGGCGCTGTTGGGCAGGAGCAGACTGACCACGTCGCCCTTCCCCACCCCGCGCGCCGAGAGCATGTTGGCCGCGCGGTTCACGGCCGCGTCGAACTCTCTGTAGGTGAAGCGGCGGCCGTCCGCCTCCGAGAAGAGGAAGACCTTCCCGGGCGCGGCCGCGGCGCGCACCTCCAAAAGGTCACGCAGGCTTTGAAGGTTTTCTGTGTCAGCAATCATTCAAGCTTCGCAGGTAAGCAGGTCAGTACCACCTGCGGTAGCGGGTGGGTCGTTAGTAATACGGCTGTGCCTGTTAACAACGACCCACCCGCTACCGCGGGCGGTTCTGACCTTTATGCCAAACGCCCGCCATCATAGCGGAGGACGGCGAAAAATGGCTAAGCCTTTCCTCATTTTTCCCTCCGTGCGCGGCCGGCGTGTGGTATATTTTCGCGGTCTCCGGCCGCCGCGCCCGCCAGCAGACACTTCCAAACGGGCCGGCGAAATTTCAATATAAAAGTCATCTCATGGACACCTACCGCAACTTCATCAAAGGTGAGTGGGTCGAGTCTTCGTCGCAGAAAACGACCGAGAACGTCAACCCCGCGAACACCGACGACGTGCTCGGGCTGGTGCGACTCTCGACGCGCGAGGAGGCGCGGCACGCGGTCGAGGCCGCCTCGGAAGCCTTCCGCGGCTGGCGCTCGACGCCCGCCCCCGCGCGCGGCCGCATCGTCGCGCGCTTCGCGCGCCTGCTCGAAGAGAACAAGGAGTCGGTGGCCGCCCTGCTCACGCGCGAGGAGGGCAAGACCATCGGGGAGGCGCGCGGCGAGTTGCAGCGCGCCATCAACGTCGCCGAGTTCTGCGCCGGCGAGTCGCGCCGCATGAACGGCGAGACCATCCCTTCGGAACTCCCCTCCAACTTCGCCTACACCGTCAAGCAGCCGCACGGCGTCGTCGCCGTCGTCACGCCCTGGAATTTTCCGGTCGCCATCCCCGTCTGGAAGCTCGCGCCCGCGCTCGTCGCCGGCAACACCGTCGTCTTCAAGCCCGCGACCAACACGCCCGCGACCGCGGTGAGGATTGTCGAGTTGCTGGCGGAGGCCGGCGTCCCCGCCGGCGCCATCAACCTCGTCCTCGGGTCGGGGTCGGAGGCGGGCGACGAGATCGTCAGCCACACGGCCGTGCGCGCCATCTCCTTCACGGGCTCGAACGGCGTCGGCGTCAGGCTCTACGAGCAGGCGGCGCGGCGCGGCGTCCGCGTGCAGTGCGAGATGGGCGGCAAGAACCCGGTCGTCGTGCTCGAAGACGCGGACATGACGCTCGCCGTCGAATCGACCGCGCAGGGCGCTTTCGGCTCGACGGGCCAGCGCTGCACGGCGACGAGCCGCGCGGTCGTCGTCGAGACGGTCGCGGACGAGTTCGTCCGGCGCATCAGCGAGCGCGCGCAGGCGCTCCGGCTCGGCGACGGCAGCGACCCGCAGACCGAGGTCGGGCCGATTGTGGACGCGAGCCAGTTCAAGTCCGTCCTCTCCTACATGGACGTGGCGCGCGAGGACGGCGCGGAGCTTGTAACGGGCGGCGGGCCCGCGGACGGCGCGGGGCTGCGCAAGGGCTTCTTCGTGCAGCCGACGGTCTTCGACCGCGTCACGCCCGACATGCGCATTGCGCGCGAGGAGGTCTTCGGCCCCGTCCTCTCCGTCCTGCGCGTCAAGGACTTCGATGAAGCCTTGCAGGTCGCCAACGACAGCGAGTTCGGGCTCTCCTCCTCCATCTTCACCAGCGACGCCGCGAGCGTCTTCCGCTTCGTGGACGAGATCGAGACCGGCATGACGCACATCAACTCGCCCACCACCGGCGGCGAGGCGCACGTCCCCTTCGGCGGCATCAAGTCCACGGGCGTCGGGGCCTTCGAGCAGGGCTCGACCGCGCTCGACTTCTACACCGAGCTGAAGGTCGTCTACGTCGATTACACCGGCCGCAAGCGCGAGGGCAACCTGTACTGAGGGGGCGAATGTCTGTGATGTCAAAGCTGCGCGCGACGCTGAGCCTCGCCCTGCTGACGCTGGCCCTCACGCAGGGGGTTGCGGCCCGGCAGTCCGAGGCGCGTCCGCCCTACCGCCTCTGGATGCCCGGCGAGAACTGGGCGCTCGACCTCGACCTGTCGGAGTTCGCTTCCCCCGCGCGCGAAGACATCTCCGCCGAGGAGTTTGAGAAGAGGCCGCGGAACCTTTACCTGAACGCTTCCGAGATGTTCACCTCGGACGGGAGCGGGCTGCAACTCTCGACCTTCCGAAAGTCTGACGGGAAATCTCACCCGCTTCACCTTCTCGTGAAGTTCACGCCGGCGCTCGCGCGCGGCACGGCCCAGGACTTCCGCACCTTCGTGCTCAACAGCATCTCGCAGAAGCACTCGGGTGTGCGTCTGAAGAAGGATTCCCTGAAGACCTGGGAGTACAAAGGCATTCCGGTCGCGCGCTACGCGTCCGTCTACGAGTTGAACGTGGGCCCCATCTCGTCTGGCATTCTCATCCCCACTGCGGGGACGCGCACGCTGACGGCGTACCTGGTCAAGGACGGCTACTGGATTATCCTCATGCTGAGCGGGCGCGACATCAAGGAGCGCGAGGAGGCGCTCTTCAACTCGCTGCTCGACTCGCTCAAACTAACCGACGTGTCGGCCCCCTCAAGCAGCTTCGACTACTATCACAAGGGGCGCATCTACTACCTGGGCAGGGATTACTCGAAGGCCGTGGACGCGCTCGCCGTCGCCCTGACCCTCGAACACAGGCAGAGGCGGCTCGACCAGGCTTCCTGGCGCGGCCTCATGAGCAACCTCATCGACTCCCTCGCCCAGTCGGGCGACGCTAGGCGCGCGAAGGAGGCTTTGGACTACGCCGCCGCGCAGGACCCGGCCCACCCGCGCTTCCAACTGGCGCTCGCGCGCTACTACGCGAGCGTCGGCGACCTCGACAAGACCATCGCCTATTTAGAGAGGGCGTTCCGGAACGACGCCGCGGGGGAGACGCCGCCGCTGCCCGACCCCAAAGACGACCCGGCCTTCGAGCGCTTCAGGAAGAACGAGAAGTTCCGCCAAGCCGTCAAGGCGCTGAAAAAATAGCCGCGCATGAGCACAACCACCGAAACCAAACGGGTCACGGTCAACTGCCCCGCCTGCCAGACAGTCAACGTGGACGCCGACGTGAACACCCGGTGTTCCAACTGCGGCGAGCCGGTCGGGGTCGCCGTCTTCCAGCACAGCGTAGACGAGATCAAGAAGCTCACCGAGCGGATGAAGGAGGCGACCGCGCCCTCCTTCAACACCTTCAACGGGTTCGGCACGACGCTGCTCGACTACCGCGAGCGCGGGAACGGCACGTGGGAGGCGACGCGCTGGGTCGTCGCCGCGATGCTGCCCCTCGTCCCGCTCGGCTCCTACGTCATCAACCCCAGGCGGCAGCAGAACAGCTACGGGCGGATGGAGTCCTACTTTGAAGTCCTCGGCCGCACGCCGCTCGCGCCCGCGCGCGTCCTGCGCGTCTACGCGCTCATGCTGCTCGGGCTCGCGCCCGTCGTGCTCGGCTTCATGAACTCCAGGCTGATCGACCGAACCATCAAAGACGCGTTCGGCCCCAAGTACGGCGGCGTCCTCGCCATGCTGGCGATGCTCGCCACGGTCGCGTGGGGCGTCTACATCATCTTCTTCCGTATCAAGAACGACTCCAAAGCCTATAAGGCGAAGTCGGCCTGACGCGCGGACGTTTACAAACACCTCCGGAGGGACGACACATGAGCACCGCCGAACCGCAACTGAACGCGACCGAGACTCAGCCGACCGGCTCCGAGATCGTCGAGAAGCACAAGCAGTACCTCTTCCCCGCGGTGGCGATGTACTACCAGGAGCCCCTGGCGCTCGTCCGCGGCGAGGGCGAGTACGTGTGGGACGACAAGGGCGACCGCTACCTCGACTGCTTCGGCGGCGTGCTCACGGTCAGCGTCGGCCACAATCACCCGAAGGTGACCGAGGCGGTCGTCGAGCAGGTGAAGACCATCCAGCACACCTCCACTCTCTACGCCAACAAGCCGCAGTCCGACCTCGCCGAGAAGCTCTACCAGATCACGCCCGGCCGCCTCCAGAAATCCTTCTTCACCAACAGCGGCACCGAGGCCGACGACACCGCCGTCCACGCCGCCAAGACCGCGACGGGGCGGCACGAGATAGTCGTGCTGCGCCACAGCTACTCGGGGCGTTCGGCGACGGCGCTCGCGGCGGTCGGCCATTCGACGTGGCGCCCGCTCCCCGCGCAAATCCCCGGCATCCTCCACGCGCGCGCGCCTTACTGCTACCGCTGCCCCTTCAAGCTCTCGCCGGAGAACTGCGGGCTGGCGTGCGCCGAGGACTTGGAAGAACTCATCATGACGCAGACGACGGGCGAGATCGCGGCCTTCATGGCCGAGCCCATCCTCGGCGTCGGCGGCTTCATCGTCCCCCCGCCCGGCTACTTCGAGCGCGTTGCCGAAATAACTCGCAGGCACGGCGGCCTCTTCATCGCCGACGAGGTGCAGACGGCCTGGGGGCGCACCGGCGACAAGTGGTTCGGCATCGAGCACTGGAACGTCGAGCCCGACATCATCACCTCGGCCAAGGGGCTCGGTAACGGCGTCCCCGTCGGCATCACCGTCGCCACGCCCGAGGTCGCCGACAAGTTCCCGGGGCTCACCTTCTCGACCTTCGGCGGCAACCCCGTCTCGATGACGGCCGCGCTGGCGGTCATCAAGGTCGTCGAAGAGGAGGACTTGCGCCGCAACGCCGCCGAGGTCGGCGCATACTTCCGCCAGCGCCTCGAAGAACTGAAGGAGAAGTACCCCGTCATCGGCGACGTGCGCGGCCTCGGCCTCATGCAGGCCGTCGAGCTGGTCAAAGACCGCGAGACCAAAGAGCCCGACCCGCAGTCCGTCCTCAAGGTCTTCGAGGAGACCAAGAAGCGCCGCGTCCTCGTCGGCAAAGGCGGCCTCTACGGCAACGTCATCCGCACCGGCGTCATGCTCAACTCGACTAAGGACACGATTGACGAGTTGATTGCCGCACTTGATGCTGCCTTCGGTACAATCTGACGCCGTCGGCATCGTTCATTAAGTCGGGGGTTTAAGGGTATGAGCGCTGAGATGTTTGAGGGGGTTGTGGAGCAAGGGCAGATTAAGCTGAACTCCGACGTTCGCTTGCCCGACGGGACGAAGGTTTACATCGTCGTTCCCGGTGTTGCGGTCGAGGAGAAGGTTGTGCGCGTCCACAGCCCGCGCCTCGCGCACCCCGAACAGGCGGCGGATTTCGAGATGGAGGTCGTCGAGCCGTAAACAGATGCCCGACTACGACTCGACGCGATTTACGCCGCCCGCCCCTGTCGCACTGGTGATGCTCCGCAATCCCGACAGCGGCGAAACAAAGGCTGGCGTCATGATGCTACTCGACACCGGCGCAGATGTGACGCTGTTACCGCGAGACATCGCCGACGAGCTAGGGCTGAGTTACTCGGCGAATAGCTACGAACTCACGGGCTTCGATGACAAAGCGCACATCGCCCGCGCCGCTCGCGCCGAGATGGTCTTCGTCGGACTAACTTTTCGCGGCTAGTTCCTCCTTGCCGAACAAGAGTGGGGCATCATCGGGCGCAATATTCTGAACTCAGTCTCGGTCACTTATGACGGGCCCAAACTGTCGTGGGGGAGGTCGTAATCGGCGACGGCGGCCTGAGAGATGGTGAAAGGAAGAAAGATGGAGAAGTTACCTCGCAGGACGTTCGTCACGCAGATGCTCGGCGGCGCGCTGACCTTCTCTTTGGTCAAGTCGCTCACCGAGGCCCGTGCGCTCGGGGCCTCGGTGAGGCCCGTCGCCGCGAAGTGGCTGGCGGAGGCTGAGGAGTTGAGCGGCGGCCTGAAGGGCCGGAAGGTCACGCCCGGCGAGTGGCAGTCGAAGGTCGAAGACCTCTTCCGCCGCGTCGAGCTGAAAGACCTACTGCGCACCATCAACTACGACGAGCTGATTAAGGCTCCCCTCTTCCCCGAAGACCACGAGTCGGCGCTCGACCTGGAGTTCCCTCACGTCGAGGGGCTGCCCGCCAAGCTGACCTACATCCCGATGTTCATCGCCTTCAAGCAGGGGCGCGCCATCGTGCCGCACGGCCACCACAACATGGTCTCGATGCACATGCTGCTCGAAGGCGAAGTCCACGCGCGCCACTACGAGAACCGCGGCGGCGACGAAGCCCACATGATCGTCGAGCCGTCGCTCGACAAGCACTTCGCGCGCGGCGAACTCTCGACCGTCTCGGACGAGCGCCACAACGTCCACTGGTTCAAGGCGACGCGCGGCCCCGTCTTCATGTTCAACGTCGCCGTCTTCGGCCTCGACGGCACCCGGAATTTCAGCGGCCGCCACTACGTCGACCCGCTCGGCGGCCACAAGCTCGGCGACGGGCGCATCCGCGCGCGCCGCCTGACGCACACCGAAGCCTTCAAGCTCTACGGCAACACGTAAACTGTCAGGGGCAAGAGCCATGACGGTCTTGAGCAACGAAACTTTACAGGACGAAATCGCCGTCTCGGTGGCGCAAGTTCTGGCCTCGGCGAATCGCAAGGCGAAAGAGTTGGGCGTTGACGCGAAAGAGAGCCTGATTACCGTCTCGCAGCACCTGTCTAAAGGCGTCTGGCTGTGGCGCGTGCATTACGGCGCGAGGGATTACGTCGGGCGGCGCGGCGGCGACCTAATGATTGACCTCGACCCGGCGAGCGCGGACACCAAGCAGATTCTGCGCGGGCAATAAACCTGATACGGCAACGTCATCCGCACGGGCGTCATGCACAACTCGACGAAGGACACGATTGACGAACTGATTCAGGCGCTCGACGCCGCCTTTACGGCCGCGGCCGGGGGGAATGCTTAAACGTTCGGGCGCAACCGCGGCCCGGCCGCCCGGGCAGTGCCGGGCCTCTTCTGGTAGCCGATATGAACATCTTCACCAGTTATATCACGCCAGCTAACCGCGAGTTCCAGGCCAACCTGTCGCGCGTCCTCCAGGCCAACGGGCACAAGCCGTACCCGAAGCACCTCAAAGGGTTCTTCGGCGCGAGCGGCCTCCACGACCCGGACGAGTTGGACGAGCACCTGCGGGACGAGGAACTGGCGCTTGTATTCATCTCGAAGGAGTACATGGCCGACCGCTGGTTGCGCGGCGAGATACACGCGCTCCTGACGGTGGAGAGAAAATTGAGGCCCAACTTCGTCCTGCCGCTCTTCCTCGAAGGCGTGGAGGACATCGACATTCCGGAGGAGTGCTTAATCAAGCCGCACGTGGACTTCCGGAGCAAGCCCTTTGACGACGCGAGCGCGGAGGTGCTCCGACTCATCGACGAGATGGCCGACCGACCGCGGCTTTCGGTCTTCCTCAGTCACAGCAGCGCCGATGCCGACATCGCCGTCGCGCTGAGTGACCTGTTGAAGGCCGCCTTCCGCCTCACCTCCGAGGAGATTCTGGCAACCAGCGTCGGCGGCTCCCGGCTAAACATCTTCGCGCACATCAGCGAAACCCTGCGGAGGAAGATCAGGGAGGCCAAGGCGTTCGTGTGCGTCGCGACGCACAACAGCTTCGGCGACCGGGAGAGGCCGGGGTCGTTCTACGTGGCGGTGGAGTTGGGCGCGCGCTGGGGCATGAAGCGCCCGCTGGCGATGGTCCTCGCCGCGGGCGCCAAGGGGGACCTGCTGCGCGCCCCCTTCAGCGAGTTGAACGTCCTCAGTTGCGAGGACCACAGCCAGGTGCAGCAGTTCATCAGGCAGGTCGCGCCCGTGCTGGGGCGCGACCCCGAGACGGCCGAAACATACCACCGCATGATCAGCAGGCTGGTGGAAGTGTCGAAGGCGGCTGCCTCGAAACAGCAAGAGGCCGGTGAGAATTGAGCGGCCGGGCCGCACGCCGCCCCCGCACACGCCGCATAACGCGTCGGGACACCGATTCGATTAGACTCTGGGCGTAAACGATGAGAACACTTATTCGTAACGGGCGCGTCGTCACGGCGGTTGACGACTACAAGGCGGACATTTTGATCGAGGGCGAGAAGGTCTCGACCATCGGGGCGAGGCTGGAGGTGGAGGCCGACCGTGTGATTGATGCGGGTGGGAAGTTAGTTATACCCGGGGGCATCGACCCGCACACGCACATGGAGTTGCCGTTCGGGGGGACGGAGTCGTCCGACGACTTCCGGACGGGGACGATTGCGGCGGCGCACGGGGGGACGACGAGCGTCATCGACTTCGCGGTGCAGTACAAGGGGCAGGCGCTCGTCGAGGGCGTGGACAACTGGCACCGGAAGGCCGAGGGGAAGTGCGCGATCGACTACGGCTTCCACCTCATCACGACCGAGTTCGAGGACAGCCAGACCGAGGAGCTGCACACGGTGATGGACGAGGGCGTGACGAGCTTCAAGCTCTTCATGGCCTACCCGGGCGTCTTCCTCGCCGACGACGCGACCATCTTCCGCGCGATGACGGCGGCGGGCGAGCGCGGCGGCCTCATCTGCATGCACGCCGAGAACGGCATCGTCATCAACGAGATCATCAAGCGCGCCCTGGCCGCAGGGAGGACGGCCCCGAAGTATCACGCGCTGACCCGCCCGACCGTCGCCGAGGCCGAGGGCGTCCACCGCGCCATCGCGCTCTCGGAGATGGCCGAGTCGCCCGTCTACATCGTCCACCTCTCCTGCGCCGACGCCCTGAACAAGGTGCGCGAGGCGCGCGACCGCGGACTGCCCGCCTTCGCGGAGACCTGCCCGCAGTACCTCTTCCTCTCGGTCGAAGACTACGGCGAGGACTTCGAGGGCGCGAAGTACGTGATGACGCCGCCGCTGCGCGAGCGTTGGAACCAGGACGAGCTTTGGAAGGGTTTGAAGACGGACGACCTCCAGGTCATCTCCACCGACCACTGCCCCTTCTGCATGAAGGAGCAGAAGGAGCTGGGGCGCGGAGACTTCTCGAAGATTCCGAACGGCGCGCCCGGCGTCGAGCACAGGATGTCCCTCATCTACGACGGCGGCGTCGCGCAGAACCGCGTGTCGCTCAACCGCTTCGTCGAGCTGACCTCGACGGCCGCGGCCAAGATGTTCGGCCTCTTCCCGCGCAAAGGCACAATCGCGGTCGGCTCCGACGCCGACATCGTCGTCTTCGACCCCGGAGCCGAGCAGACCATCTCGGCCGCGACGCACCACATGAACGTTGACTACTCGGCCTACGAGGGGCGCAAGGTGCAGGGCGTGGTCGAGACGGTGCTCTCGCGCGGCAAAGTCGTCGTCGAGGGCGGCGAGTTCAAGGGCAAGGCGGGCGCGGGACAGTTCCTGAAGCGCGGGACTTGCGTGACCATGTGAGGGGCGTTCCCTGTTCCCAGAGGCGTTTAGGGGAATGACGAGGCAAGCTCAGAGCGCGGCGGCGGTTCTCCTGCTGCTCATTGCCGCCGCCGAGGAGGCGCGGGCGCAGGGCCGGCCGCCCGCGGGCTCCTACCCGTGCATAGTCTCGCGGATGACCTTCTCGCCCGTGGTGGGGCCGGCCGGGCCGCTGATGATCCTCGCCTTCGACCCGAGCGTCCTCGGCACGCTCCGGTTCGACGGGAGGGGCGGCTACCAAGTGGCGCGCGGCGGCGGGCGCTACGCGGCCGACGCTTCGACCGGACGCTTCGACTTCGCGACGGGGCCGCTGCAAGGCTGGCCCGCGCTCTTCGAGAGGAACGACGACGGCGACTTCGTCGTCCGCCTCGGCAAGAGCAAGGTCGTAGAGCCGAACCCGAGAGGGCCGGGCGTGGGCGAACACCGCTGCACGCTGCGCGACGGCGCGGGGACGCCGAACGCGGCCCGCGGCCCCACACGGCGCGGCGGGCCGGGTACGAGCCCGCGGGGGACGCCCGCGCCGCGCGTCCTGAACCTCGGGCTGAAGGGGACGTTGACCTTCCGCGAATCATGGGGCAGCAATAAGATCGTGGACGTTGAAATTTCGACCGGGCGCGTCGTCTCGCGCTTCGAGGGGAGCGGGCCTCACGCGTCAACGACCGGCGAGACCGTCTTCGTCAACGAGCGCGGGCTGCTCGTCATCGCCGGGCGCGACGGCACGGCCGCGACCAGCTTTAAGGACGACGTGGGCAAGCCCGAGAACCCCGTGCTCTCGCCGGACGACTCGCGCGTCGCCTACCGCATCAGGGTCACTTACTGGGATTCGAGGGTGGTCGTCCGCACGCGCGAAGGGCTCCCCGTCGCGACCTTCAAGGGCATGACCGACCCGGCCTGGGCCCCCGACGGCCGCCTGGCCATGGCGGCGGCGACCGGCTACCAGGGCGCGCAGGCCGGGCTCTTCATGACCGACCGCGAGCTGAAGAAGCTCACGCGGATAGACCCCGACCTGGACGACGCCGCCATGCCCGCCGTCAGCCCCGACGGGAGCCGTGTCGCCTTCGTCCACCACGGCCACGTCTGGGAGTTGGGTCTGGACGGCCTGCGCCAGCTCACGTCCAGCGCCGACGGCGAGAAGTGGCCCGCATGGTCGCCCGACGGCCGCGCGCTCGCCGTGGCCGGCAAGGGGCAGCACAACGTCGTGATGCTCGTCGCCGAGGGCAGCCGGACGCCGGTCGAGCTGCGGAACGAGCAGGGGCGCTCCATGCAGACCGGCGGCCGCATCACCTGGCGCTGAAGGCGCGCACGGGCCGAAGGCTTTTCATTCCACTTTGACGGGTGAAGGATGACGACAGGGACAGCCGACATGACGGACGACGCCGGCCGGCGCGACTTCGTGGAGCTGCGCGAGGACGTGTCGGGGAGCCCTTTGTGGAACCGCGACCTCGCGCCGACGACCATCCGCGAGCGGACGTGGACGACGTGGAACATCGCGGCGCTGTGGATCGGGATGAGCGTGGTCATCACGACCTACACGCTCGCGGGCGGCTTCATCGAGCAGGGGATGAACTGGTGGCAGGCGATGGTCACCATCCTGCTCGGCAACACGGTCGTCCTCATCCCGATGATCCTGAACGCGCACGCGGGGACGAAGTACGGCGTCTCCTTCCCCGTCCTGTGCCGCGCGAGCTTCGGGACGAAGGGCGCGAACGTCCCCGCCATCCTGCGCGCCATCGTCGCGTGCGGCTGGTTCGGCATCCAGACGTGGATCGGCGGGACGGCGCTCGACGCCCTCTTCGGGACGATGTGGGGCGGGTGGAACACGCTCGCCGGCGGCGCGGCGGTCTTCGGCATCGCGCTGCACACGTGGCTCGCCTTCTTCCTCTTCTGGGCGATTCAGGTCTTCATCATCGTCAAGGGCGTGGAGGGCATCAAGCACCTTGAGACGTGGTCGGCACCGCTGCTGCTCGGGGGCGGCGCCATCCTGCTCGCGTGGGCGGCGTGGCGCGCGGGCGGTCTGGGCCGCGTGCTGACGGAGTCGGCGGCGCTCCAGAAGCAGCAGAACAACTTCTGGACGATCTTCCCCGGCGCTCTGACGGCCTCGGTCGGCTACTGGGCGACGCTCAGCCTGAACATCCCCGACTTCACGCGCTACGCGCGCTCGCAGCGCTCGCAGATGGTGGGGCAGGCGCTGGGGCTGCCTCTGACGATGACGGCCTTCGCCTTCATCGGCGTGGCCGTGACGAGCGCGACGCTGCTCATCTACGGCCGCGCCATCCCCGACCCCGTCGAGCTGATGAGACAGTTCGACAGCGTCGCCGTCATCCTCTTCGCCACGCTGGTCATCTTCGCCGCGCAACTGACGACGAACATGGCCGCCAACGTCGTCTCGCCGTCGAACGACTTCTCGAACCTCAACCCGCGGCTCATCTCGTACGTCACGGGCGGGCTGATTACGGCGCTCATCGGCGTGGCGATGATGCCCTGGAAGCTGATGAGTTCGGTGGGGGCCTACATCTTCACCTGGCTCGTCGGCTACTCGGCGTTGATGGGGGCCATCGGCGGGATTATGATCTGCGACTACTGGGTCTTGCGCCGGCAGCGGCTCGACCTGGCGGAGCTGTTCCGGCCCGGCGGGCGCTACTCCTACGGGGGCGGCTTCAACTGGCGCGCGCTCGTCGCGTTCGCCGCGGCGGTCGCGCCGGTCGTCCCCGGCTTCCTGCGCGCGGCCTCGACCGAGAATTTCGCGGGCAGCTTCCCCGACCCGACGCTCTCGGACACGCTCTACACCTACGCCTGGTTCGTCACCTTCGGCCTCGGGTTCGTCATCTACTACGTGCTGATGAACAACCACCCGAGTGTGAAGGACGAAGGGGAGGTTTCGAGATGAGGCGAGGGCTCTGTGTGAAGTGCGGGACGCCGACCGTCTACCGCAAACTCGACGGCATCAGCCACGGCGGCGACGGGGGCGGCGGCGTCTACGTCCGCACGGGCTGGCTGACCGCGGCCAGCCACGTCGAGCACCTCATCTGCACGCGCTGCGGCTACTTCGAGTCCTACGTCGTTGACGAGCGTAAGATGTCGGAGATAACGAAGACCTGGGAGAAGGTCGGATAGTAAATCGTGAATAGTAAATCGTGAATAGAAAAGCCTGCCATTCACTATTCACCATTCACTATCCACCATTCACTATTAACTATTCACTATTCACGGCTCTACGGAGGTTTTAATGGCACGCACCGTCAAATGCGGACTGATACAGGCGACCACGGCCGCGCCCTCGGACGCGCCCATCGAGGAGATCAAGAGGGCCAACCTCGACAAGCACCTAAAGCTCATCGACGAGGCGGGCGCGCAGGGCGTGCAGATTCTCTGCATGCAGGAGGTCTTCACCACGCCCTACTTCTGCGCCGAGCAGCAGACGCGCTGGTACGAGGCCGTCGAGCGCATCCCCGACGGCCCGACCGTCAAACTCATGCAGGAGGCGGCGAAGAAGCACTCGATGGTCATCGTCGTCCCCATCTACGAGGAGGAGATCGCGGGCGTCTACTACAACACGGCGGCGGTGCTCGACGCCGACGGCAAGTACCTCGGCAAGTACCGCAAGAATCACATCCCGCACGTCAACCCGGGCTTCTGGGAGAAGTTCTACTTCCGCCCCGGCAACCTCGGCTACCCCTGCTTCGACACGGCCTACGCGCGCGTCGGCGTCTACATCTGCTACGACCGGCACTTCCCCGAGGGCGCTCGTGCTTTGGGTTTGAACGGCGCGGAGATCGTCTTCAACCCCTCGGCCACGGTCGCGGGGCTCTCCGAATACCTCTGGAAGCTCGAACAGCCGGCGCACGCCGTCGCCAACGGCTACTTCGTCGGGGCCATCAACCGCGTCGGCCACGAGCAGCCCTGGGACATCGGCGAGTTCTACGGCCAGAGCTACTTCTGCGACCCCCGCGGCCAGATCATCGCCGAGGCCCCGCGCGACCGGGACGCCCTCGTCGTCGCCGACCTCGACCTGGACAAGATTCGCGAAGTCCGCAACACCTGGCAGTTCTACCGCGACCGAAGGCCCGACACCTACCAGTCGCTCGTCGCAGATTAAATCCGGGTGCGCCGCCACCGCCGCGTCGGCGGCAGACCCGTGCCGGAAGACTTTTCATGACACAAGACCTCGCACCGACTCAACTATTCATCACGACAGCGCTGAAGGAGTACGAGGCGCTGCGCAAGGAGATCGAGGCCCGCACGGACAAGACCAAGACGTACGGGTGGCCCGTCATTCTCGTGGCCCTCGGCGCGGCGGCGAGCATGAAACCCGATCTGCTGAACCTGAACTTAGCGCTGATGTTCGTCCCGGCCGTCCCGATGACCATCGCCGCGCTTGCCGCCAACGCCAACCAGGACACCGACAAGGCCCGCAAGGCTATCGCGCTCGTGGAGGACAGGATTTACATACTCTCGGGCAAGCCTCTTCTCTGTCACCACACCATGAAGCTACTCCGCTGGGAGGAGAAGGCGCCCGGGCGTTTCCGCGTCGCCGTATTCGTCACGGCCGCGTACCTCGCGGGCATCATCGCGCTCGGAATCAATCTCCTGCCGAAAATCAATGACATCGACGCGTCCGGGGCGTTTCTCCTCTACGGCGTGTTGCTCTCCCCGGTCAGCTTCTTTTTTTATAACTCGGTGAAGTCATACAGACTTCACCTGAACCCTTTCCGCACCCTCCTGCTCGACGCCCTCCGGGAGGGCGAAGATGCGACGTACGCCAAAGGGCGGCTGGTCTATCAGACCACAGTGTCCGGGCGTGAAGCCCTGGAGAATTAAATGATGTCTTCGGAGTACCGAACCCCCTTAGCGCCGGAGGAGATAGAGCGGAACTTCCGCGAGATCGCGCCGCCCCTGACCGACGCCGAGGCGCTGTTCGAGGCGAACCGCTGCGTCTACTGCTTCGACGCGCCGTGCACGCGCGCCTGCCCGACGCACATCGACGTGCCCGCCTTCATCAAGAAGATCGCGTCGGGGAACCTGACGGGCTCGGCGCGCGTCATCTTCGACGCCAACCCCATCGGCGCCACCTGCGCGCGCGTCTGCCCCGTGGACGTGCTGTGCGAGGGCGCGTGCGTCGAGAACACTTTGATGCAGCGCCCCATCGAGATCGGGCGGCTGCAACGCTACGCCACCGACTACGCCGTCAGGACGGGGCGCGAGGTCTTGAAGGCGGGCGCGCCGAACGGCAAGTCCGTCGGCGTCGTGGGCTCCGGCCCGGCGGGGCTCTCCTGCGCGACCTACCTGGCGCGGCTCGGCTACGACGTGACGGTCTACGAGCGCAAGGCCCTGCCGGGCGGCCTCGACACATACGGCATGGCCGAGTACAAGATGACGCAGCGCGTCTCGGCCGAGGAGGCGCGGCAGGTCGAGCGCCTCGGCGTCAAGTTCCGGCTCGACACGGAAATCGGGAAGGAGGTCACGGTCGAGGAGCTTGAGTCGAGGCACGACGGCGTCTTCCTCGGCGTCGGCCTCGGCGAGACGGGGCGCTTGAACATACCCGGCGAGGGGTTGGAGGGCGTCTACGACGCGCTCTACGTCATCGAGCGCATCAAGTCGCGGCGGTGGGAGACGGTGCCCGTCGGCCGCACGGTCGCCGTCATCGGCGCGGGCAACACGGCCATCGACGCCGTGACGCAGGCGCGGCGGCTCGGCGCGGAGCGCGTCCTGCTCGTCTACCGCCGCGGGCAGGCCGAGATGCCCGCCTACGAGTACGAGTACGAGCTGGCCAAGCAGGACGCCGTCGAGTTCCTCTGGCACACCGCGCCGGTCGAGATAATCGCCGACGGGTCGGGCGAGCGCGTCGCGTCATTGCGCTGCGTCCGCACCGAGCCGGGCGAGCCCGACGCCTCCGGCCGCCGCGCGCCGCGCGTCGTCGAGGGCTCCGAGTTCCGTATCGACGTTGACACGGTCATCAAGGCGACGGGCCAGCAGAAGATGCGCGAGTTCTTCGCGAACATCCCCGGCGTCGAGACGGACAAGGCGGGCCGCGTCGTCGTCGAGCCCGAGACGATGCGCACCGGGAACCCCAAATTCTTCGCGGGCGGCGACTGCGTCAACGGCGGGCGCGAGGCCGTGGACGCCTCGCAGATGGGCAAGCTCGCCGCGCAGGGCATCCACCTGGCGTTGACCGGCGAGCGCGTCGAGTTCGCGGGCGCGCGCGTCCCGCTCACGGAAGAGACGCAGAACGTCAACGCCCACTGAGGGCGTCGCAAGCGAGAGGAGTTAAAGCATGGCAGACCTTTCGGTCGATTTCGCGGGCATCAAATCCCCGAACCCCTTCTGGCTGGCTTCGGCCCCGCCGACGAACATGGGCTCGATGGTCGAGCGGGCGTTCGACGCGGGCTGGGGCGGCGCGGTGTGGAAGACTTTGGGCGAGCCCATCCGCAACGTCTGCTCGCGCCTGGCCGCGGTGGACTACGGCCCGCAGCGCATGATGGGCCTCAACAACATCGAGCTGATCACAGACCGCCCGCTCGAAGTCAACCTGCGTGAGGTGCGCGAGGTCAAGCGCAAATACCCGAAGCACGCCGTCATCGTCTCGCTGATGGTCGAGTCGAGGCGCGAGGCATGGCACGAGATCGTCAAGCGCGCCGAGGACACGGGCTGCGACGGCTTCGAGCTGAACTTCGGCTGCCCGCACGGGATGAGCGAGCGCGGCATGGGCGCGGCGATGGGGCAGGTGCCCGACTACACCTGCATGGTGACGGAGTGGGTGAAGGAGGCGGCGACGATCCCCGTCATCGTCAAGCTCACGCCCAACGTGACGAGCATCAACCCGCCCGCGCGCGCGGCCGTCCGCGGCGGGGCCGACGCGCTCTCGCTCATCAACACCATCAACTCGGTGATGGGCGTCAACCTCGACACGCTCGTCCCGCACCCGAACGTGAATGGGATGGCCGCGCACGGCGGCTACTGCGGCCCCGCGGTCAAGCCCATCGCGCTCAACATGGTCTCGGAGCTGGCGCGCGACCCCGAGGTGACCGTGCCCATCTCGGGCATCGGCGGCATCTCGACGTGGCGCGACGCGGCGGAGTTCCTCGCCCTGGGCTCGACGACCGTCCAGGTCTGCACGGCCGTCATGCACTACGGCTACCGCATCGTCGAGGACTTGATCGACGGCCTCTCGAACTACCTCGACGATAAGGGCTTCAAGTCGGTGAACGAACTCATCGGCGCGAGCACGCCGCGCGTCACCGACTGGGGCAACCTCGACCTCAACTACAAGACGGTCGCGCGCATCGACCACGCGAAGTGCATCCAGTGCAACCTCTGCCACATCGCCTGCGAGGACGGCGCGCACCAGTGCATCCCGCTCGTGCAGTTGGAGGCCGGGCGCTACCCCGTCGTGGACGAGCACGAGTGCGTCGGCTGCAACCTCTGCTACCTGGTCTGCCCCGTCCCCGGCTGCATCTCGATGGTCAGGCTCGACGACGGCACCCAGCCGCTCACCTGGCGCGAGCTGACCTCGCGCCAGCCCCAGACGATGACGGCCGACTAAGGTGACGGGGGCACCGCCGTGCGGTCAGGCGGCGCGGGGTAACAGGCCCCCGCCTCCGAGTCTCATCGAGAGCTCCCGCGCCTCGTCGCGGACGTGCGCGGCGACCGCCTTCACGTCGGAGAGGCCAAGTTCGCCGACGGTGCCGCTCACCCCTATGGCCGCGACCACGCGCTGCCCCACAGTGTAGACCGGCGCTGCCACGCAGCGGACTCCGAGCGCCGTCTCCTGGTCGTCGATGGCGTAGCCGCGCGCGCGCGTCTCCTCCAGCTTCGACAGCAGGGCGCGCAGCGTCAACGTCTTCACCGGCGAGTCGGGCGGGATGGGGTGCTGCTCGAAAATCTCCTTGACCACGTCCTGCGGCAGGTGGCACATGAGCGCCCGCCCAATGGCGGTGATCTGCGGCGTCATGTGGCGCCCGATGTAGATGTCCGCCCAAACACCATTTCTCACGAAGTTCGGCGGCTCGGCCCGGGCGATATAGACCGCGTCGCCGTGCAGTAAGATGGCTACGTGCGCGCCGAGCTTCGTCTTCGTGACGAGGTTATGGACGTGACCGCCGGCGTGCACGTGCAGCTTCCTCCTGACCACCGGGGCCGCCTTCTCGCTGATCGTCAGCGCCACCGGCCCGAGCGTGTACCGTTTGGTCTCCTCGTCGCGGTCGGCGAAGCCCTCCGCGCGGAGCGTACGCATGAGGTTGTGCGCCGAGGCGGGCGCGATGCCCAGCAGGCGGCCGACCTCGGCGGCGGTCAGGCCGTTCGGCCTGTCGGCGAGCAGCACGAGGCAGCGTAGCGCGCGAAGCGCGGCCGGCACGGGATAGCCGCCGAAGCCGGGCTCCTTCCCGCGCGGGCCGCCGCCTTCTCCGGCCACCGCCCGCTCCAACATCTCGCCCTGCCCCTGCTCGCCCCCACGTCCTTGCCTTTTGCGTCTTGGCATGATGAACCTCCCACGCATTACTCCTTCACCGTCGAGGCCCCCTTTACCGCGTTTGATTGAATTTCGTCGCCCCGTGTTGCCCGCCTAAGGCTTGCGCGACTCCCTCTGAGGCGGGAAGAGGAACCTGATAACGGGCAGCACCAACGGGGCCGCCTGGGCGGCCATCACGCTCAGGAGCGTGACCATCGCCCTCTCGGAGAGCACCACCCTGCCGGTGACAACCCCCAGGACGACGCTTAACATCGTGAGCCCGTTGACCGCCAGGAACACGAACAGGTATTTAACCACCCAGTTGCGGAGGGTTATCCGCGACAGCCCCTCGCGTACGTACAGCGGCGGGGCGGCGGTGGGCGGCGGGGCACCCCGCCGCCCCGCCGCCCGCGCCGGCGCACGCTTGACTGGTCGCTTTACTACCACGGCCTTCGTCATGAGCTTTACCGCGTCCGCACGCCGCCACGCACGCCCCCGCATCAGTCGGCGCCGGCGCCGACCACTGAGAGTTCCTCTTCGATGAACGCCACAAGCGTTACCAACTTCTCCGACTCGATGAGTCGCCCGCCGTTATCTTCCGTGGGCTCCAGCCTCGCTTCCCAATCCGCCGGCTCGCCTTCGGGGAAGACGCAGCCCATGGCCGACCCGTCGGGCAATAGCTCGATGATGCCGCAGGCCCGTCCGTCAGGGCCCAAAACTTTTTTCGTCCACACCTCTTCTGCCTCCTCTCCTCTATGCCAAACCTCCCGCGACGCTGCTTGCGACTCCCTTAGCCGCTACTTTAGAGAGTACCCGCATATCGTCCGTGCCTACGATGCCCCTTTCAATTACGGAAAAAGGATTAAGCACGCGAGTCGCCGGCCGCGTCGTGGCGCGGATAATTCGCGGATAATTCACTGTCCAGTTTCGCTTAGGGAAAATTTTTGGTGAGAGGCGAGGGGCAGCGCGTGTGCGCGACGCTTTCGAGCCGCGCGCGGCGAGACAGGCGTTAACGTCGGCGGGGGCTTTTTCCGTCCCGTCAGTCGTAGCAGAGAAGCTTTTCCAGCCGCTGCTCGCGGACGCCGTAGAACTCTTTGAGGGCGCGGAACTCGGCGAGCGCGGCCTCTCTGTTTGGGGCGTCCTCGCGGCGGACGGCGGCGATCATGGTGTTCTTGCGGGTGTGTTCGGTCGAGACGAACTCGAAGACCTTGACGCGGTAGCCGGCCGCTTCGAGCAGGAGCGCGCGCAGCGAGTCCGTCACCGACTCGGCCTCGCGTTCGAGCAGGTGGCCGTGGCGCAGCACGCCGCGCAGTTGTGCGGGGACGACGATCTGCGGCCTGACCTCCTTGTGGCAGCAGGGCGCGGTGACGATGACGGCGGCCCCGGCCGCGACCCCCTTGTGGATGGCGTCGTCGGTCGCCGTGTCGCACGCGTGGAGCGCGATGAGCACGTCCGTCGGCGGCGGGTCGAGGTCGTGTATGAAGCCCTTCCTGAATTCGAGCCGTTCAAAGCCCGCGCGGCGCGCGACCTCGTTGCAGAGTCCGACCAGTTCCGCGCGCGCCTCGACGCCGGTGACCACGGCGCGCACGCCGCGGACGTTGTTCAGGTAGTCGTAGAGCGCGAACGTCAGGTAGCCCTTCCCCGAGCCCACGTCTAAAACCGACAGCTCTTCCCTCCCCTTGAGCGGCGAGGAGTCGTAGAGGCCCGCGACTATCTCGACGAACTTGTTTATCTGCCGGAGCTTGTCGCCCATCGCCGGGCGCACCTCGCCGCGCTCGTTCGTCACGCCGAGTTCGCGCAGGTAGATACTTCCCGAAACGTCAATGGCGCGCCGCTTCCGGCGCTCGTGCCCCGAGGGCGCGGGGGTCGTCAACGTCGGCGTGTGCGAGGTGAGGCGCGCCTCGCCCCTGCGACTTATTTCGAGCCGCAGGTCTGCCTCCGAGGTGAAGAGGTGGCCGCTCGCGAAGCCCCCCCGGAGCATCTCGCGGACGAGTCTCGAACCTTCGTCATAGGTGTGGTTCCTGACCGCGTCGCGTGTCTTGTAGCGGTGGAGGAAGGAGAGACGCCGGCCGCCCTTCAGCTCGACGGGCCGGACGTAGACGTTCCTCAACTCCGCATCGGGGCCGCGGTACTTGGCAAGTGTGAGCTTGATGAAGGTGCCGCCGCCCAGACTCTCGTCCAGCGCGGCGAAGAACTTCTCGCGGTCGTCAACTGACATGGCTCACCTGCCGGACGCTTTCGACAACTCCGCCATGAGCGGCGGGATTTCGGCGGGCAGCTCGCGCGCGAGGAAGCCGAGCGGCCCGACCTTGCGCGCGAGGCGCTCGCCCGCCAGGGCGTGCAGGTAGACGCCCCACGCGGCCGCGCGCGCGGCTTCCGTCCCGCGCGCGACGAGCCCCGCGATTATTCCGGCGAGCACGTCGCCCGAGCCGGAGGTGGCGAGGCCGACGCTCCCCGCGCGGTTGACGAATACTTCGCCGCCGGGCGAGGCGACGAACGTCTCGCGCCCCTTGAGCACGACGACCGCCTTGAACTCTTCGGCGGCGCGGCGCGCGGCCTCCGGCGCGCCTTCGCTCTCGGCGAACTCCTCGCCGTAAATCTCCGCCAGCTCGTCCGCGTTCGGCGTGACGACGGCGCGCCCGCCGAGCGCGTGCAGCAGGTCGCGCCCCGCGTTCAGGCACGCGACCGCGCCCGCGTCGAGCACGACGGGCACGTCGCGGCACATGCGCAGCGTGGCCTCGACGAAGCGCGCGACCGACTCGTCCTCGATCAGGCCGGGGCCGACGCAGACGCACTGCGCCTTGCCGAGGTGTTCCTTCAACAGCGCGCAGGCCGCCTTCGAGAGTTTCCCCGCGCGCGTCTCGGGCAGCGCGAAGACGCGCGCCTCGGGCAGCCTCGACGCGACGAGCGCGGCGTTCGACGCGCCCGTCGCCACCTGCAACTTGCCCGCGCCCGCGCGCAGCGCCGCCGTGCCCGCGAGCACGACCGCGCCCGGCGTCTCGCGCCCGCCGCCCACGACCAGCACGCGCCCGCGCTCCTCCTTGTCGCCGCCCTCGTCGGGCCAAGGCAGGGGCGTCCGGCGGAGGAGTCCGGGCGTGATGAGGGTCGGGCCTTTCAAGCTCAAGCCTCTGCCTCGCGCAGCTCGTTGTTGCGGCGGGCGGCCGACTCGGTCAGGGCCGTCAGCACCGAGGGCGCGAGCGCCGACTCGCTCTCCCTCCCCTTGGCGCGCGCGCGGCCGATGCCGCCGGGGCCGGGCAGCAGGCGGTTGACGGCGGCGAGGATGTCCGCGGTCGCCTCGGGGAAGAGCGCGCGCACGCGGACGGCCAACTGCGCCTGCCGGGTGATGACCAGCTCGGCGCGGCCGTGGCGGCAGGCGTCGATGATCTGCGCGGCGGCGCGCTCGGCGTTGATGGAGGTCAGGGGGAGCGAGTCGCTGATGGCGAACCAGGCGTACTCCGCACGGTGCCGCCCCTTGAAGGTCGCGTTGCGCGGGCTGCCCGTGCGCATGAGGCCGGGGAAGACGGAGGTCACGACGACGCCGTCCTTCGCCAGCTCCGCGCGCAGGCCGTCGGAGAGGCCGGCCAGCGCGAACTTGCTCGCGCTGTAAGGGACGAGGTGCGGGACGGAGACCTTGCCCCCGATGGACGAGACGTTGACGACGCGCCCTTCGCGGCGCGCGCGCATCTGCGGCAGCACGGCGAGCGTCGCGTAGAGCGGCCCCCAGAAGTGGACGGCCATCGCCTGCTCGAAGTCTTCGAGCGTCATCACCTCCAGCGGCCCGACCTGTATGACGCCCGCGTTGTTGACGAGCACGTCCACGCCCCCGAAGTGGCGTGTGACGACATCGACCAGCTCCCTGACCTGCGCGCGGTCGGTCACGTCGCACGGGAAGGCGAGGACGCGCGCGCCGCGCGAGGCGAGGTCTGCGCGGGCGCGCTCAAGCTCCCGGTGGTCGCGCGCGCAGACGGCGACGTTCGCCCCCTCGGCCGCGAACCCGCGCGCGAGCACGAGCCCGAGGCCGCGCGACCCGCCCGTTATCAACACGGTCTTGCCGCTGAAGTCGTACCCGTTGAACCTCATGTAGACCGCGCGCGCCGCGAGGTACGCGCCCGCCCCCGCCGCCGCCAGTTTCAGAGCGTCCTTCAGCCCCTCGTTCATCATCGCCCCCTAAATCAATTTCAAATCCTTCAAGCCTTCGCAAACTCCGCGACGACCGGCGTGTGGTCGCTCGGGCGCTCCCAGCCGCGCGGCTCTTTGTCTATCCACGAGCGCTTGCAGCGTTCGGCCAGAGGCTCCGACACCCAGACGTGGTCGATGCGCAGGCCCTGGTTGCGGCGGAAGCCGCCCTGCCGGTAGTCCCACCACGAATAGAGGCCGCCGCCCGGGTTGTGCAGGCGGAACGCGTCTGTGAAGCCCCACTCCCTCACGTTCTCAATCGCCTCGCGCTCGGGCCTGCTGAAGAGGATGCGGCCGCGCCAGAGGGCCGGGTCGTGCACGTCGCGGTCTTCGGGCGCGACGTTGAAGTCGCCGCAGAGCAGCACGTCGTCGTCGGCGAAGAACTCCTCGTCGAGGTGCGCGCGCAGCCGCCCCAGCCATTCGAGCTTGAAGCGGTACTTGTCCGTCCCGACCGACTGCCCGTTCGGCACGTAGACGTTGACGACGTTGACGCCCCTGACGGTCGCCTTGATGACGCGCGCGTGCGCGCCCTCCTCGTCGCCCGCCATCCCGCGCCGCACGTCTTCGAGCGGGTGGCGCGAGAGTATCGCCACGCCGTTGTAGGTCGGCTGCCCGTGGACGGCCGCCGCGTACCCGGCGGCCTCGAACTCCGCCGCGGGGAAGCGCTCGTCGGCGCACTTGAGCTCCTGTAGGCAGAGCACGTCGGGCCGCGCCTCTTCCAGCCAGCGCAGGACGAGCGGCAGCCTCGCCAGCACCGAGTTAACGTTCCACGTCGCGATTATCACCGTGGCCGTATCATACCCATAACGGGGGCGGATTTGTAGCCGCTCGGGCGAAGCGTGTTATAAATTCAACACCTGCGACGAATCGGTTTCCGGAGGGGCGAAGGGTGTCGGGCGAGCAACGGGTTCTCATCGTGGAGGACGACGAGACGCGCTGCGCGTGGTTCCGCGAGCGGCTGAGCGGGAGCCTGCTCGACGTGACCTGCGACGTGCGCACGGCCATCCGCTGGCTCGGCGAGAGGGACTACCGCGCGGTGCTCCTCGACCACGACCTGACCGAGGATCACTACTTCTCGAACGAGCCCGACGACGAGCACACGGGCTACGCCGTCGCCCGCTGGCTCGCCGACAACCCGACCGCGCAGCGCGACGCCCTCATCCTCATCCACTCGCTCAACTACACCGGCGCGGCGCGGATGCTCGGCGTCCTGCGCGACGCGGGGCGCGAAGCGGAACACATCCCGTTCCATTACCTGCAAGCGGGGTTAAGGTTTTGAGTAATAGCCGTGAGCCCCGCAGGGGCGGCAGAAGGTAGCCAGGGGCGAGCGAAGGCGCAAGCCTGAGCGACGCCCCTGGAACGCGTCGTTAAATAATCGGAGCCCTGTAAGGGCGGCAGAACCTCTGTCGCCCTTACAGGGCTCAGGTGTTTTTATTCGGCGCTAGCCAGGGGCTGCGCCCCTGGCTACCTTCTGCCGCCCCTGCGGGGCTTCGCACTTACCGTCTACTTACTTGGTGGTGTAGGCGGCGTCACGAACAGCGCGTTGAGCACCCCGGCGAGGCGGTAGCCGGCCAGCGCCATGCGCTTGCGCGCGAGCCTCTGCGCCGCCTCGGTGTAGGCTTTGGAGGGCTCGGCGTTTTCGGTGATGTTCTTGTAGACGACCTCGCGCGCGAGCGTGTTGCTCTCGACGACCCAGGTGTGCGGGTCGAGGTCCTTCCACTCGGGCATCGACTCGGCCGGGAACTCCTTCGCCGCCGCCTCGGCCAGCGAGAGGATGCGCGCCTTGCCCGCCGCGTCGAGCGGGCGCTTCGGGCTCTCGCCGTACTGCCCGGCGGCCGAGTCCCAGAAGAAGTGCAGGCTGCTGGGGCGCGTCTCCCCCGCAATCTGAATACGGAAGCCGTTGCCGCCCGCGTCGCCGTTCGGGTTCGACGGCGAGTAGCGCGTCGCCGTGTGCAGGGGCTGGTGCACGTCGCCGACGAGGTGGTAGAGGAAGCCGAGCGTCTCGGCGTCCGCCTTGTTCGAGCCCGTCCCCTTCCTCAGCGTGTTAATGGCCCAGTTGATGCGCGAGAGCACGTTCTCGGGCTCCGCCCCGACGTTCGTGCGCTCGGGGATGCCGTCCCAGATGGGCCTGAAGTCGATGTAGTGCCAGGTGTCGTAAGTCGAGGTCAGCGAGTCGCCGCGGAAGTCGTCCATCCAGACGGCGATCTGGATGGGGTCGTAGGTCTTCTCGCACGTCTCGGGCATGTAGTAGCCGGCGCAGAGGTGTATCAGCGGACGGCGGCCCGGCGGCGGGATGAGCAGTCCGTCAACCCTCGCCTTCGCCGCGGGCGTCAGCCGCAGGTACGCGACCTGCGCGACAATCATGTGCCCCGTGTCGTGCCACGCCAGGGCGCTCGCGGGCGTGGACGCGAGCAGCGCGAGAATGACGAAGAGTTTAATGACGATTCGCATTGTTCTTCTCCTCAATGAAAGCGTCGGGCAGAATCTTTATTGTTTATAGAGCAGGGCGCGCGCGCGGGCGCGGCGGAACTCGGCGAGCGCGGGCTGCCAGGCGCGCTCGATTGACTCGGGCTCGTCGGCGCGCCGGACGCGCTCGAAGGCGTCCGCGTTGACGAGCAGGCGGCCGTAGTTCTCGACCTTCCAGTCCGCGGGGAAGAGGCGGCGGAGCGCGACGGCCATCTCGACCCCCGTGCGCACGGGGCGGAAGCGCGCGCGGTCGGTGACGATGAGGTTGACGCCGCCGCACTCCACCTCCTTGTGGACTGACGCGCGCGGCGTGAACCTGACGGGGACGAAGCGCACGCCCGCGAGGCCGCGGCCGTTGAGGTAGGCCGCGAGCCTGCGGCCGTCGATCCACGGCGCACCGACTACCTCGAAGGGCGTGTCCGTCCCGCGCCCGACCGAGACGTTCGTAAATTCGAGCAGCCCGACGCCCGGGTAGAGCGTCGCCTCCGTCAGGCTCCGCATGTTCGGCGAGGGGTTGACCCACGTCTGCCCCGTCGCGTCGAGCCACATCCCGCGCCGCCAGTTCTCCATCCTGACGACGCGCAGGTCGCAGCCGAGTCGGCGCTGCTCGTTGAAGAGGCGCGCCAGCTCGCCCAACGTCATCCCGTGGCGCACTGGAAGCTGGTGGTAGGCCGTGAACGAGAGCTTGTCGGCGTCGGCCACGGGGCCTTCCACTTCAAGGCCGCCGATGGGGTTCGGGCGGTCGAGGACGAAGACGGGGATGCGCGCCTTCGCCGCCTCCTCCATCGCGTGGCCGAGCGTGGACATGTACGTGTAGAAGCGCGCCCCCACGTCCTGTATGTCGAAGACGAGCGCGTCAACCTCCTTCAACTGCTCGGCCTTAGGCCGCCGCGTCTCGCCGTACAACGAATAGATGGGGAGCCCGGTCTTCTCGTCCTTCGAGTCCGAGAGCTTCTCGTCCGACTGCCCGCGGATGCCGTGCTCGGGCGCGAAGAGGGCCGTGAGCCTGACGCCCGGGGCCTCGCGCAGCACGTCGATGGTCTGCCGGCCCGCGCGGTCGCGCCCCGTGTGGTTCGTGATGAGTCCGACGCGCAGGTTCTGCAACTCCTTGAAGCCGTCGCGCGCCAGCACGTCGATGCCGTTGAGCACCTCCGCCTGCTCGGGCGCGAGCGCGCCGCCCTCCTCCGCCCTGCGCGCCTCGGCCGCGTTCGCGGTGAAGCGCGCGAGCCCCGAGAGCAACACGTTCACGTACTCCGACTGCTCGGCCTGCGCGCGCGCCGTCACGGCCGCGTCGGTGACCGCGCCCGCGACGACGTTCGCCACGCGCCCGCGCAGGGGGCCCACGTCGCCCTTGCCGTCCGGGTGGACGCGGTTCGAGAGGAAGACGATGAACGTCTCGCTCGCCGGGTCGATCCAGATAGACGTGCCCGTGAAGCCCGTGTGGCCGAACGAGCCGGGCGGGAAGAGGTCGCCGCGGTTGGTCGAGAAGGTCGTGTGCACGTCCCACCCCAATCCGCGCGCGCCGCCGTCCTCCGTGACCTGGCGCGGGCGCGTCATCTCCGCGACGCCGAGCGGGCTCAGGATGCGCGCGCCGCCGTACTCGCCGCCGTTGAGAATCATCTGGCAGAAGACGGCGAGGTCGTCGGCCGTCGAGAAGAGCCCGGCGTGCCCGGCGACGCCGCCCATGCGGTTGGCCGTCGGGTCGTGCACCTGCCCGCGCAGCATCTTCTCCGCGTCAGCGCCCGCGTCGCCCGTGCCGCCGAGGTAGCTCCTCATCCCGCGCACGGACTCGGTCGGCGCGATGCGCCTGAGGGTGACATCTGATTCGCCGCCCGGGCCGATGCGCCGGAAGCGCGTGTCCTTCATCCCGAGCGGGGCGAAGACGTTCTTCTCGGCGAACACGTCGAGCGGCTCGCCCGACACGCGGTGGACGACCTCGCCGAGCACAATCATGCCGATGTCGCTGTAGACGAAGCGCGCCCCGGGCACGCTGCGCAGCGGCTCGACGTAGAGACGCTTCAGCATCTCCTCGTGCCCCTCCCAGCGGTCGCTCAGATCGAAGTCGGGGGCGTAGCCCGAGCGGTGCGTGAGCAGGTGCTCGACGGTGATGCGTTCCCTGCCCTCGCCCTTGAGTTCGGGGATGTGGCGCGAGACCGGGTCGCTCAGGCGGAGCTTCCCGCGCTCGACGAGGATCAACGCGCTCGTCGAGGTCGCCACGACCTTCGTCAAACTCGCCACGTCGAAGACGGTGTCAACCGTCATCTCCTCGCGCGCGGGGACGAGCGCGCGCGCGCCGTAAGCCTTGCGCCACACGACGCCGCCGCGCCGCGCGGCGAGGACGACCGCCCCGGGCAGCTCCTTCCTCTGAATGGACTCGGCCACCGCCGCGTCGATGAAGGCCAGGCGGTCGGCCGCCATCGAGACCTTCGCGGGCGGAACGGTCGGCAGCGGCGCGGCGAGAACGTTCACCACGGCGGCGAAGGTCAAAAGAATCGCCGCCGTAACCCGAAAAGCCTTTGCGCACTCCGCGTGTCCTTCGCGTCCCTTGCGGTTAAGTCGGTCGGACTTTAACCGCAAAGGACGCAGAGGAGGCGCAAAGGTCGCAGAGGAATTCTCTTTCATCGGAGCTTGTGTGTTCATTGGCTAGAGACGGCCGGCGGCGCGGCTTTCAACTGGATGCCCGTGCCGCGCGGGTAGAGGCCGGGGAGCGAGATGGGCAGTCGGCCGCCGAAGTCGGCGCGGCCGAGCAGCGCCCGCGCGGCGGCGCGTTGCAGGCTGGGCATGTCGCCGTAGGCGACGACGTAGGTGCCGAGACCCGGGAAGCTTTGCAGCAGGTACGGGTTCCCGAAGCTGACGCCGACGACCGGCACCTTCTTCTCGATCAGCGCGTTCAGCACGCGCGCGCCCTGCTCGGGGAGCCCGGCGCTGTTGGTCGCGCCCGAGCGCACGCGCCCGTACATCGAGGCGATAACGATGTCCGCCTTCTGCGCGCGTTCGAGCGCGCCCGCCACCTCCGCCTCGGTCGAGCGCGAGTCGAGCACGACCGTCTCGGCGCGCGTGCCCAGCCGCGCCAACTGCGACACGAACTGGTTCGCAATCCAGAAGCGGTCTTCGCCGTTCGTGACGGCGAGGTTGAAGACGCGCGCGACGGGGCGCAGGCCCGCCCCGTCGGCGCGCGCGACCAGCTTCGCGTCGTCGCGGACGAGCGTCACCGCGCGCGCCGCCACCTCGTCGGCGAACTTCAGCGCCTCGGGGCCGGCGACGACCGTGTCTATCTGTTCGAGCGGGGCGAAGCGGTCGCGCGCCAGCCCGAGGTCGTACTTGGCGGCGAGTATGCGGCGCGCCGACTCCTCGATGCGCTTCTCGGTGAGGCGGCCGCCCTTCACGGCCTCAACGAGCCCGCGCAGCATAGCGTCCGGCTCGGCGGGCTTCAGGAGCATGTCCGCGCCCGCGAGCACGGCGCGCACGCCCGCCTCATCCTGCTTGAAGTAGATTGTCAGGCCGCTCATGTCGAGCGCGTCGGTGACGACGATGCCGTCGAAGCCGAGGTCTTGCCGCAGGAGCTTCGTCGTGACGACGTGCGAGAGCGTGCCGGGCAGCACGGCGTTCTCGACGAAGACCTCGCGCTCGGCGTAGGTCGGCCGCACGATGGCTTCGCGCGGGAGCGGCGTGACCTGCGTCGGGTCAACCTGCGGGAGCCCTATGTGCGCGGTCATCACCGAGCCCACGCCCGCCTTGATGGCCGCGCGGAAGGGGACGAGTTCGACCGAGTCGAGACGCGCGCGCCCCACGTCGATGACGGGCAGGCCGCGGTGCGAATCCACCGCCGTGTCGCCGTGGCCGGGGAAGTGCTTGGCGGTGGCGATGACGCCCGCGCCCTGCGCGCCCTCGACGAAGGCGGCGACGTAGCGCGCGACCTCCGAAGGGTCTTCGCCGAAGCTGCGGACGTTGATGACGGGGTTGCCGGCGTTGTTGTTCACGTCGGCGACGGGGGCGAAGACGTGCCGGACGCCGAGGGCGCGCGACTCGCGCGCGGTCAGCTCGCCCTGGCGGCGCGCGAAGGCCGGGTCGCCGGTCGCCGCGACGGCCATGTTCCACGGCAGGTTCGTCGTGTCCTCGAAGCGCATGCCGCTGCCCGATTCGAGGTCGGCCGAGATGAGCAGAGGCACCTTTGCCAGCCTCTGCATGCGGTTGACGAGGTGGACGGACTCGTAGACGGGGCCGCGGAAGAGGATGATGCCGCCGACGTGGTTCTGCTCGACCTGACGCCGCAGCTCCTTGAACTCGTCGCTCTGCTGGTTGAGGTAGCGCGCGTTGACGCCGACCGAGATGAGCTGTCCCGCCTTCTGTTCGAGCGTCATCGTCTTCAACTGCTCGTCGGCCCATTTGAGCGCGTCCCCGCTCGGCTGCGCACGGTAAGGCCGCGCGACCTCGGCCCTGAGCGCGACCGTCGGCACGCCCTGCGCGCGCCCCGCGCCGACCGGAGTGAGCACGAAGGAGGCCGGTATGGCGACCGCCAGTAATACCCGCGTAATAAGTTTCATCTTCTGTGTCATGCGTATAACGCCGCGTCAGCGGCGTCTGAGTTTAGCCTGGCCTTTCAAGGCCGGGGACGCGTCGAACAGAACCCGATGCGTCGCGTCAGCGACGCCTGAACGGGTCGGCCCGCTCAGGCGTCGCTGACGCGACGCGGCGGCGTTTTGTGCAACCTTGACCCGGCCTTGAAAGGCCGGGCTACATTCATGCGCCGCTCCGCGGCGCTACGCTCACTGCCCTCGGGTTGAACTAATCCGTGGCGGCCCCCGGGGCTAGCTCGTCCTGCCGCTCGACGGGGGCGGGCGCGAAGGCGAAGCCCGCGAGCCACGCGACGAGCAGCGTGACGCCGCTCCCGAGGAGCACGTACCAGGTCCAGGCGAGCGGCGTGTAGAAGTTTACGTAGAGCATGACGACGAGGCTCGCCACCATCCCGACCAGCGCGGGCGGCTCGCTCACGCGCCGCAGGAAAGTGCCGACGAGGAAGACGCCGAGCACGGGGCCGTTAATCAGCGACGCGACCGAGAGCGCTTTGCTGAGCGCGGAGCTGTGCGAACGCATCGCCAGCACCGCTACCGTGATCTGGACGACGCCCCAGACGAGCGTCAGCCAGTGCGAGACGCGCAGGTAGTGCCTGTCTTCGCGCCCCGGGCGGAAAGGCTTGTAGAGGTCGTTGACCGCGGTCGCCGCAATCGAGTTGAGCGAGGACGAGAGCGCCGCGGCGAAGATGGCCGCCACGACGAGCCCCGCGAGCCCCGCCGGCATGTGCTTTGTGATGAAGTCGGGGAAGACGCGGTCGCCTGCGACGGTCTGGAATGTCCCGCCGACGGGGAGCGTTGCCACGCCCGACGGGAGCGTGCCGTAGGCCGGGTCTGTGTGAGGGCCGTAGAAGGCGAAGAGGAGCACGCCGATGAAGAGGAAGCCGACGAACTGCGCGAAGACGACCGCGCCGCTCGACAGGAGCGCCGCCGCCGCGCGGCGCGGGCGGTCGGTGCAGAGGTAGCGCTGGACGAGATACTGGTCTGTCCCGTGCGTGCTCATCGTCAGGAAGCAGCCGCCGACGAGCCCCGCCCAGAAGGTGTATGTCTTCACGAGGTCGAGCGGCAGAGTGAAGCCGTAGGTCGCGCCCGTGAATGGGACGGAGAGTGTGAAGGGCGTCTGCCTCACGCCGAAGTCTATGAAGTCGAACTTGGCGAACTGTCGCCCCAGCTCGGCCGCGCCGCCGAAGCCTCCGGGGATGGCCGACGCGAGAACGACGGCCGCGGCGAGCGCGCCCGCCAGGTAGACGCCGAGCTGCACCACCTCGACCCAGATGACCGCCTCCATCCCGCCGTAGTAGGTGAAGACGATCATCACCGCGCCGAGCAGGACGATGGAGGCGACGGTCACCGTCGCCACGTTCGCCTGCGGCTGGAAGGCCGTGTAGACGGCGGCGAGCACGATGGCCGTCAGGAGCAGGCGGATGCCGTCCGCGATGTTGCGCATGACGACGAAGAGCGCCGCCGCCAGCATCTTGATGCGTCCGCCGAAGCGGCGCTCCAGAAGCTGGTAGACCGTCAGAAGCTCGCCGCGGAAGTAGGACGGGATGAAGAGGAGCGAGATGACTATGCGGCCCAGCATGTAGCCCACGACCAGTTGCAGGAACTGGAAGTTGCCGCCGCGCGAGAAGGCGACGCCGGGCACGCTGATGAAGGTGATGGTCGAGGTCTCGGTGGCGACGATGGAGGCGGCGATGGCCCACCACGGCACGCTGCGGTTGCCGACGAAGTAGTCGCGGGTCGTCTCCTGCTTGCCCGCGAACCAGATGCCGAACAGGGTGATGCCGACGAGGTAGCCGAAGACGATGAACAGGTCGAGCAGTCCCATTTAAGATTGGCGGCCGGGGCTTCAGACTTTGACGAGCGGGAGTGACGCGCAGATTCTATTTTCAAACCTCGCCCCGAAGCAAATCGCCCAGGCGGCGTATGCGCGGGCAGTCGGCCTCGGGGTGGAGGTCTAAGGGGTCGAGCAGCACGGGGCGCAGCCCCGCGGCGCGCGCCGCCAGCGCGTCGTGCGCGTAGGAGTCGCCGACGAAGACGGCCTCGCCGGGCTCCACCCCGAGCAGCCCGAGCGCGTGGCGGAAGATGGCCGGGTCGGGCTTGCTCACGCCGACGAGGTGCGAATCGACTATCACGTCGAAGCGGTGGGCCAGCCCCGCCGCCCCCAGTGCGTCGCGCGCGCGGCCGTCCTCGGTGTTCGAGACGACGGCGACGAGGAGCCCCCTGCCCTTCAACTCGTCGATCACCCGCGGCGCGTCGGGGTCGCAGCCGCACCAGATGTGCCGCTCGGCGTGCGCCGCATCGATCCGCCCGACCAGAGACTCGCACGCCGCCTCCCCGACCCCGAGCCCTTCGTACATCGCGCGGAACGTCCAGTGGCGGCCGCTCTGATTAATCACGCGCCCGCCCGGCTCGGGCGCACCCAGGCAACGCAGCATCTCGCCGAATGCGCGCCGCATCTCTTCGGCGGCGAAAGTGCGCCCCGCGCACTCCTCCGCCAGCGCCGCGAGCCGCGGCCAGTCCGGGTGAATCAGCGTCCCGCCCGCGTCGAAGACGCACGCGCGCGCGCCTTGGAGTGTCGGGTGGAGTGTGTTTGAAGACATCCGCGTCGTGTCACCTCCGGATTTACGGGGCCGGTTTCGGCGCCCGGCTCTGAGCTTCTCCCACGGAGTCTAACAACCGCCGACCGCGTCAACAACGGCCGGCGGGCCTTTTACAGGCAGAGGCCCGGGTGTAGAATGTGCGTGGGCTCAAGGCGGGAACCCCTACGCACGCCCTCTCTCACGGCACGTCAACCTAACTCACATCCCACACGCGATCAGCGAGGAGGTTCTAAATGCCATGGTCAACGTGTATCGTCCTTCTCACCCTCTTCACGGCCTCGCTCGGCCTGCTGCTCTTCCCGGCCAACGCCCCCACCGGGGCGCTCCTGCCAACGGCGCACGCGGCGGCGGCCTTCAACGTCAACTCTACGGGCGACGGCGCCGACAGCGATCTCAGCGACAACGTCTGTAACGACGGCTCGGGGCAGTGTACGCTGCGCGCCGCCGTCCAGCAGGCCAACCAGCTCGCGGGCGCCGACACGATTAACGTCAACGTCACGGGCACCATCAGCCTGACGAGCGCCCTGCCCAGACTCTCCGGCATGACCATCATCGGCCCGGGCTCGACGCTGTTGTCTGTGCGCAGAGACCCCGGCGCCGCGACCTCCTTCCGCATCTTCACGACCGAACTCTCCACGACGGTCAGCATCTCCGGCCTCACCGTCACCGGCGGGCGCTCGCTGGAAGACGGCGGCGGCATCTACAACGAGCAGAACGCGAGCCTGAGCCTCTCGGACGTGGTGGTTACCGATAACGCCACCGCGAGCTTGGTGGACGTGTCGGCGGGCCACGGCGGCGGCATCTACCACGACGGCACGTCTCTGACGCTGACGAACTGCACCGTCAGCAACAACTCCACGGTGAACTTCACGGGCGGGCCGGACGGCGGCGGCATCTACGCCGGCGACGGCACCGTCAACATCACCAACAGCACCGTCAACGGCAACAGGGCCGGCACCGACGGCTTCACGGGCCCCGGCAATGGCGGCGGCATCTACATCGAATCCGGCGTGTCGGCGACGCTGACCAACAGCACCGTGAGCGGCAACAGCACCGGCACGAACAACATCCCGCGACCGCGAAGCAGCTTCCCGCTAGGCGGCGGCATCTTCAATGCGGGGAACCTCACGCTCAACAGTTGCACGGTCGTCGGCAACACGGCCAACGGCGGCGGCGGCATTTCCAACAACGCCAGCTCCTTGAACACTGCGAACCTCCGCAACACCATCGTCGCCAACAACACCAGCGGCACGAACCCCGACCTCTTCGGCACCTACAACTCGCAGGACTTCAACCTCATCCGCACGCCCCGCGGCGCGACCATCAACGGCACGACCACGCACAACGTCACCGGCGTAGACCCTCTGCTCGGCCCGCTCCAGAACAACGGCGGCCCGACGCGGACGCACGCCCTGCTCGCGGGCAGCCCGGCCATCGACGCGGGCGATGGCGGCGGCCTGACGACCGATCAGCGCGGGCTCACGCGCCCGGTGGACAGCGTCGCGGCGGCCAACGCCTCGGACGGCGCGGACATCGGCGCCTTCGAGGCGCAGGCGGCGCCCCCCGGCGGGCAGATACAGTTCGGCGCGGCCTCCTACACGGCCGACGAAGGCGCGGGCGGCGCGACCGTCACGGTGACGAGGACGGGCGGCAGCACCGGCGCCGTCTCCGTGACCTTCGCCACCGCGGACGGGACGGCCAAGGCGGGCGCCGACTACCCGGCCGTCTCGAACTTCACGGTGACGTTCGCCGACGGCGACACCGCGTCGAAGACCGTCAACGTGCCCGTGACGGATGACCTGCTCGACGAGCCGGACGAGACCGTCGTCCTCACGCTCTCGAACCCCACGGGCGGCGCGACCCTCGTCGGCACGCCGACCACGGCCACGCTGAACATCGCCGACAACGACGCGGCGCCCTCCGCCTCCGTCAACGATGTCACCGTCACCGAGGGCGACGCGGGAAGGACGCCCGCGAACTTCGTCATCTCGCTCTCCGGCCCGAGCGGCAAGACCGTGTCCGTCTCTTACTTCCCCAGCGATGGCACCGCGACGGCCCACGGCGCTGAGTACGACTTCGAGCAGGGCGGCCACCAGGTGACCTTCGTGCCGGGCGAAACGAGTAAGACCGTGACGGTGCGCGTGCGCGGCGACGCGCGCGTCGAGCCGGACGAGACGTTCTTCCTCCACCTTGGTGATCTCCCCGTCAACGCGACGATCTCCGACGGGACGGGCGTCGGCACGATCCTCAACGACGACTCGCCGGCGACGAAGAGCGTCCAGTTCGGCGACTACCAGTTCCAGACCGCCGAAGGCCCGTCCGCGATGGCCATCACGCTCTACCGCGTGGGCGACCTGTCGGCCGCGGCCTCGGTCGATTACGCGACCTCGGACGGGACGGCGACCGACCGCGGCGACTACACCACGGCCTTCGGCCGCGCGACCTTCCCCGCGGGCTCCGACTCCGCGCTCTTCGACGTGTTCATCACCGACGACCGCTTCCACGAGGGCGACGAGACCTTCACCCTGACGCTGTCGAACCCTTCGGGCGTCACGCTCGGCGCGGGCTCGACGACGACCGTCATCATCAGCGACGACGACCCGGCGGACGGGCCGAGCCCCGTCGCGTTCGGCCCGTCCTTCGATGTCTCCTTCTTCGTCCGCCAGCACTACCGCGACTTCCTCGGCCGCAACCCCGACTCCTCCGGCTTCCAGTTCTGGACGGACGAGATCAACTCCTGCGGCGCGGACGCGCAGTGTAAGGAGGTGAAGCGGGTCAACGTCTCGGCGGCCTTCTTCCTCTCGATTGAGTTCCAGCAGACCGGCTACCTCTCGCACCGCGCGCGCAAGGCCGCGTTCGGCAACCTGGCGGGAAAATCCGTGCCCCTCACCCGCGAGGAGATGCTCCGCGACCAGGCCGTTCTCGGCGCGGGCTTGATAGTGGGTGCTACCGGGTGGGATCAGAAGCTTGAGGGGAACAAGCAGGCGTACTTCGCGCAGTTGGTGGCCTCGGCGCGCTTCACGACGCTCTACCCGCAGACGCTCACGCCCGAGCAGTTCGTGGACGCCCTGAACGCGAACGCGGGCGGCGCGCTCTCGCAAGCGGAGAGGGACGCACTGGTTAACGATCTGAGGAACGGCGCGAAGACGCGGGCGCAAATCCTGCGCGCCGTGGCCGAGGACGCAGACCTCTCGAACGCGGAGTTGAACAAGGCTTTCGTGCTGATGCAGTACATCGGCTACCTGCGCCGTGACCCCGACGCCTCGCCCGACACGAGCTTCGACGGCTACAACCACTGGCTCGGCAAGCTCCAAGAGTTCAACGGGAACTACATCCAGGCGGAGATGGTCAAGGCGTTCATCGACTCCATCGAGTACCGCAACCGGTTCGGGCAGTAGCCGACCAGAGCGGTTTGCGCATCACCTTACCCTTCGTTTAGAGGCGGGCTATGCCCGCCGCCGCCGGTTACATCGCGGCAGGCGGCGGCGGGCATAGCCCGCCTCTAAACGGTAGAAGTAAACTCAACCGCAACCCGCTCTAGGTCAGAACCGCCCACTACCGCGGGCGGTTCTGACCGTCTTAGTCGCGCCCGCCCATGAGGAGTTCTTGCAGGCGCTCGCGGCGCGCGCGGCTGAGCTTCAGCTCGGTGCCGTCGCGCAGCACGACGACGTACTCGCCGCTCGGGTGCTGGCGGAGTTCCTTGACGCGGTCGAGGTTGATGATGGCGGAGCGGTGCGTGCGCCAGAAGGTCTTCGGGTCGAGCCGCTCCTCAAGCTCCTTCATGCTCAGGCGGAGCAGGTGGGCGCGGCCGCCGACGTGGAGTTTGATGTAGTAGTTGTCGGCCTCGATCCAGTCCACGTCCGAAGGGTTGATGAAGATGACGCGCCCGCCCGCCTTGACCATGAAGCGCGTCAGGTAGCCCCCCCTCTTACCCGAAGAAGGAGCGACCGCGGTCTCTTCGTCCGCGCGGCCGCGGAGGAAGGCGCGCAGGCTCTCGGCCAAGCCCTTCGCCTCACGCAGCTCGACGTGCGACTTGGCGCGCGCGAGCGCCTCGCGGAACCTCTCGTCCGTGAAGGGCTTCAGCAGGTAGTCGAGCGCGTGCACCTCGAACGCCTTGAGCGCGTAGGCGTCGTAGGCGGTGACGAAGATGACGGCCGAGATGCGTTCGAGCTCTATTTGAGAGAGAACGTCGAAGCCGTCCATGCCGGGCATCTGTATGTCGAGGAAGAGGAGGTCGGGCGGGCGTCGGCGGATGCTCTCGACGGCCTCCGCGCCGCCGCCGCACTCGTCGATAATTTCGATGTCGGGGTCTTCGGCGAGAAGGTTCCTGATCGTGCGGCGGGCCACCGGCTCGTCGTCCACGATGAGCGTCCGAATCTTCTTGCCTTCCCCGCTCATCCCGGCCGAACCGCGCCGCGCCCCTCGCGGAAGGGGATGACGAAGGACGCCGTGACGCCGCTGCCCGCGCCGACGACGTTGCGCAGGTCGAAGCGCTGGTCGCTGCCGTAGAGGCGTTTCAGGCGCTCGACCGTGTTGGCGAGCCCGATGCCGCCGCTCTCCTCGACGCGCCAGCCCGCTTGCAGCCCCGGCCCGTCGTCCGAGACTTCGACGTGCAGCATCCGCCCCGAGCGGTAGGCGCTGATCGAAACCGTGCCCGGCGTCTCGGCGAGGGAGACGCCGTGGCGGATGGCGTTCTCGACGAGCGGCTGGAGGATCATGTTCGGGACGAGCGCGTCCAGAGTCTCGGGCGCGACATCCGTCCGCACGGTCATGCGATCCGAGAAGCGCACGAGCTGTATGTCCAGGTACAGCTCGACGAACTTCAGCTCCTCGCGCAGCGGCACCTCCTGCTCGTCCCGGCTGTCGAGGGCGCGGCGCAGCAGCTCGCTCAGCCCCGCGATCATGTTGACGGCGGGCTGGCGGTCGCCCCCGCGCACGAGGCCCGAGATGGTGTGGAGCGTGTTGAAGAGGAAGTGCGGGTGGAGCTGCACCTTCAGGGCTTCGAGCCGCGCCTGCGCGAGCTGCGCCTTCAGCTCCGAGGCGTCGCGCTCGCGCTCGCGGTAGCGCTCGCGGTAGTCGAAGGCGTAGCCGACGCCGAGCACCGCCCAGTAGACGAAGAAGTCGAAGAGGAAGAGGCTCCGCATCTCGCTGCTGAACTGGTCGAAGAACGACCGCGTGTCGCTCCACACGTCGAACGGCTGGATGAGTATCCGGAGTTCGGTGGAGGCGGCGACGTGCGCGGCCGGGAGCAGGAGGCTGAAGGGGAGGTGGATGAGGAGCCCGCGGAGCCAAGAGCCGTCCGCGCCCGTGACCCGCCGCCCGAGGCCGAGGATGATGGGCGTCAGGCAGCCCCAGACCCACCAGACCGCGAGCTGCCAGAAGACGATGCGCCACCAAGAGTGGTGCATCCCCGGCTTGTGCAGCATCTCGAAGTAGACCTGGTTGGCGTTGAGGAAGCTGAAGAGCGCCCAGAAGCCGAAGAGCGAGCCCCACTTCAGCCAGTCCACGCGCGCTCGCTCGCGCTCAACCCCCGCGGCGTCGAAGGACGCGCGCGCCGCCCCCACGTCTATCCTCTCAGCACTCATCCGCGCACCAGGTTCTCAATAATGTATCGCCTCTTGTATCTCGCGCCGGAGATTGTACAAGACGAGGTTAGTTTATCCGAGTATTTTGCACATCAAGTAACCTGCCGTTTAGAGGCGGGCTATGCCCGCCGGCCCAAGCTGCGGCGTAACACGGGCCGGCGGGCATAGCCCGCCTCTAAACGACCGGTAAAGGGATGCGCAAAACCCTCTCACTCCCTGCGCAGCGTGAGCATCGGGTCGATGGCCGTCGCGCGCAAGCTCGGGATGAGGCAGGCCGTCCCCGCCACCAGCATCAGCAGGAACGAGACGGCCGCGAACGTCAAGGGGTCTGCACCCGGCGTAGCGAAGAGCAGCGAGGCGATGAGCCCGTTGAGCGCCAGCGCCCCGCACACGCCTAAGCCCAGCCCGACCAGCACGAGCGTCATCCCCTGCCGCATAATCATCGTCACGATGCGCGTCCGCGTCGCCCCGAGCGCGATGCGGATGCCTATCTCGCGCGTCCTCTGCGTCACCGCGAGCGCCATCACGCCGCTGATGCCGGCGGCCGTGATGACCAGCGCGACGACGGCGAACAGGCCCAGCAGCCACGCCGTCAGGCGCGGCGAAGCGACCGAGTCGTCCAGAGCCTGCTGCAACGTCTTGACCTGATCGACCGCCGTCTCGTTATCCACCTCGTGGACGGCGTCGCGCAAAGACTTCGACAGGGCCATCGGGTCGCCCTTCGCCTTGACGACGAGGAACTGTCCGAAGCCGAGCTGCGCCACGGGGCCGTATATCTCGTCGGACGGCTCCTTGTCGAGCCCGTACTGGCGGACGTTGCCGACGACGCCGACAATCGTCACCCACGTCTGCCCGTTGTCGAACGAGACGCGCTTGCCCACGGGGTCTTCGTTGCCCCAGCGGTGGCGCGCCGCCGCCTCGTTGACGATGGAGACGCGCGGGGCGTTCAGGTCGTCGGCCTCCGTGAACATGCGGCCGCGCAGCAGGGGGACGCCCGCGGCGCGGAAGTACGCGGGGCTCGCGGCGCGCGCGTCCAGGCGCGGCGCGGCCTGCCCGTTGTCGAGCGGCTTACCCTCGACGAGGACGCTGACGCCGTTCGGCCTCTGCGTGAGTCCGGCGGGGTTGAGCGGGTAGGTCGAAGAGATGGCGGCCTCCGCGACGCCCGGCTGCCGGTTAACCCTTTCGAGCAGTCGCTGGAAGTAGGCGGCGTACTGCGCGGTCACGGCGTTGGGGTTGTTGTTGGCGTTGGCGTTGGTGTTGATGAACCTCGACCAGTTCGGCGCGAGCCGCATGACGAGCGCGTTCTCGGGGTTGAAGCCCGGGTCAACCTGCTGGAGCTTGATGAGGCTCCGCAGCATCAGCCCCGCGCCGATAAGCAGCGTGAACGAGATCGCCACCTGCGCCACCGTCAGCAACGCGCGCACGCGGTTCTTCCCCGCCGCGGTCGAACGCCCGCCGTCCTCCTTGAGCGCCGCGGAGAGGCTCTCCTTCGAGCCCTTACCCACCGAGAGCGCGGGCAGCAGCCCGAAGACGAGGCCCGTCCCGACCGAGAGCAGCAGCGCGAAGAGCAGGACGGACGAGTCGATGCCTATCTCCTCCGTGCGGTTCGTGAACCGCGCCGCGAAGGAAGTGAGCAGGGGCAGGCCCCACGAGGCCAGCAGCAGGCCCAGAACCCCGCCGCCGACCGAGAGCAGCACGCTCTCCGTCAACATCTGCCGGACGAGACGGCCGCGGCTCGCGCCGAGCGCCGTGCGCATCGCCATCTCCGGCTGCCGCCGCAGCACGCGCGCGAGGTTGAGGTTGGCGACGTTCGCGCACGCGATGAGCAGCACGAGCCCGGTCGTCGCCAGCAGTATGAGGAACGTCGGCCGCGCCTGCTGGGTCAGGGCCTCGGCGAGGCCCGTGGCCTGCGCGCCGTAGCCGATGTTCTTCGGGTAGTTGTCCGGGTAGGTCGCCTGCAAGTTGCCGGCGACGGCGTCCACGTCCGACTGCGCCTGCTCTAAAGTCGCGCCGGGCTTGAGGCGTCCGAAGACGACCGAGAGCAGACGCGCCTGCCGGTTCTCGATGGTCTGCGGGCTTGAGCGGAACGGGCAGTTGACGGTCGGCATGTACACGTCGCTCTCGGACGGGTACTCGGGGATGGGCGGCAGGACGCCGATGACCGTGTGCGGGCGGTTGTTCATGCGGAAGACGCGGCCGACGATTGCCGGGTCTCCGCCGTGGCTGCGCTGCCAATACTTGTGGCTGAGCATGAGCACGGCCTCGCCGCCGGGCGTCTCGTCCTCGGGCCTGAAGGAGCGGCCGAGCAGGGGCTTCACGCCGAGCACGTCGAAGAAGTTGGCGGAGACCACGCCGGTCTGCACGCGCTCCGGCTCGTCGCGGCCGTAGAGGATGAAGTTCATCGAGTGGTGCTCGACCATCGACTCCATCGTCTTGTTCTGGTCGCGGTAGTCGAAGAACTCCTTCGGCGAGAAGCCGAGGCTGCTCGCGTTGTTGAGCCGCGCCTGCTGGCGCAGGACGACGAGCCGGTCGCCCTCTCGATACGGGAGCGGGCGCAGGAGCACGCCGTAGATGACGCTGAAGATGGCCGTGTTGGCCCCGATGCCGAGCGCCAAAGTCATGACCGCCGCCAGTGTGAAGCCCGGACTCCTGCGCAAGACCCTGAAGCCGTAACGCACGTCGCGCCACACCGACTCGAACAACCCGCCGCGCCCTTCCGAGTTCTCTTCTCTCACACCGCACCTCCTCTGCGTCACCGAAACGCGCGCGACTTTATATCTCAACCCGTGCGGCGTGAGTTCGGGTTTGCAGTGAATTGCGGCGTCTTTGCAGTGAAGCGCGTGAATGGGCTTGCGGCCAGTTGACGCTCCGGGCGAGAGAATCGGGCCTGATGTATGCCGGAAATTTTGAGCGCGGGAGCCGTGCCCGCTATCGGTTTGCATGTGAGTGCGACCGCTTCCCCCTGGGTTTAGAGGGGGGCTGTGCCCGCCGGCTCAAGACCCACAGCACGGGCCGGCGGGCACAGCCCGCCTCTAAACAGTCACACCCATTTGCAAACAGCTAGCCCGTCAAACGCCGTAAAATCGTGTGAATGAAGCCTTTATCCTCACCGGGACTGTGACGAAACGGACTTGTTTTGTCATAAGACAGACTCGTCTTGAGGCTAGACAGACTTGTCTTGCCGCAAGACGAGTCTGTCTAGCCTTTAGACAAGTCTGTCTAGCCTTTAGACAAGTCTGTCTAGCCTTTAGACAAGTCTGTCTTGCGGCAAGACAAGTTGCCTGGCCTCAAGACGAGCTCGTTTGGTTGTGAGACAAGTGTGTTTAGTCGCTGGACGAGTCTGTCTTATGACAAAACGAGTCTGTTTCGTCGTAAGACGAGTCTGTCTTATGACAAAACAAGTCCGTTTCGGCGTGAGATGAGTCAGAGTCGCGCTCAGACCGACTCGCCCCGCCGCGGGACAAATCAGTCCCGCGGCGGGGCGAATAGGATAAGGCCGCGCATCGCCGGGAGCGCGGGCGTCCCTGTTAACGCCCGCGTGTAAGCTCTTCGACGGCGCGCGCGACGACCCAGCCGGAGGCTTCGAGCGCGGCGCGCGACTCTTCGACCCCGCGCCCCGTCTTCGACATCACGAGCGCCACGCGCAGGTCGCCGCCCGCCGCAGAAAGAGTTTCGCGCGCGGCCTCTTCGTTCACTCCGGCCTCGGCCGCGAGGATGCGCTCGGAGCGCGCGCGCAGCTTGACGTTGCTCGGGCGCAGGTTCGTCATGCGGTTCCCCGTCACGTAGCCGAGCCTGACCATCGTCGCCGTCGAGATCATGTTCAAGACCATCTTCTGCGCCGTGCCCGCCTTCAGGCGCGTCGAGCCCGCCAGCACCTCCGGCCCGACCACCGGCACGACCGACACCTCCGCCGACTGCGTGATGGGCGAGCCGGGCACGCACGTCAGGGCCGCCGTGAACGCGCCGAGGTTCCTTGCGAACTCGACCGCGCCGATGGTGTAAGGCGTCCTCCCCGACGCGGCGATGCCGACCAGCGCGTCCCGGCCCGTCACACCCCTCGCCGACGCGTCGCGCGCGCCGGCCTCCCGGTCGTCCTCCGAAGCCTCTGTCGCCCGGTGGAGCGCCTCGTAGCCGCCCGCGATGATCCCCTGCACAAGCTCCGCCGGCACGCCGAACGTCGGCGGGCACTCCGAAGCGTCCAGCACGCCCAGCCGCCCCGAAGTGCCCGTCCCCACGTAGAAGAGCCGCCCGCCCGCGCTCAGCCTCTCGACGACGCCCTCGACGACCTTCTCGACATCGGCCAGCACGCGCCCGACCGCCGCCGCGACGCCCGCGTCCTCCTCGTTCATCAGGCGCAGCACTTCCCCCGTCGGCAGGCCGCTCAGCCCGCGCGTCCGTGGGTTCTCCTGCTCTGTGACGGGAAGCTCAGTCTGAAGTTCGTCGGACATCGACCTCGTGCTTCAGCCCGCGAGCGCGAGCTGCAACTGCTCGCCCGCCATGCGCGCGGCGGCCTCGGCGGGCGCGAGCACCGGCGGCGCGAGAAAGGCGCGCGGGGCGACGCGCGCCACCTCCTCCGTCAGCGAGTCGAGTATCAGAGGGCCCGCCGCGAAGACCCCGCCGACGTACGCGACCTGGAAGCGCTCGCGCTCCATCTTCAACTTCCGTATGACGGCCGCGGCCGCCAGCGCCAGCTCGCGCCCCGCCTCCTCGACGATCTCGCGCGCGACCGCGTCACGCTTCTTCGCCGCCTCGACCACGCGGCCGCCGAAGCCCGCGATGCGCGTGTTCGTCACGCTCGGCGCGTAGACCGCCGTCGAGAGGTCGTCCGCGGCCGCCACGTTGAAGTAGTCGCACGCCGCCTCGACCAGGGAAGTCCTCCGCCCGCGCCCGTCCGTCGCGCGCGCGACCGCCTGCAAAGCGCGCCGCGCGAGCCAGGCCCCGCTCCCCTCGTCGCCGACCAGGGGCCCCCACCCGCCCGCGCACGCGCGGCGGCCCCGCGCGTTGATGCCGCAGCAGTTCGAGCCCGTCCCCGCGACGATGACGAGGCCGGGCTTGCCCTCGGTCGCGCCGTAGAGCGCGATGTCGGCGTCGGTCACGACCTCGACGGTCTTGATGCCCAGCTCCGCGACGGCCGCCCGCATCGTCTCGCGGATGTCGGCGCGCTTGACCCCGGCCAGCCCCACCTCGGCCGCGACGATCTCGACGCGCCTGACGCCCGCCTCGGTGCACGCCTTGTCGGCGGCGTCGCGGATGGCGGCCACGGCCTCGCCCACGCCCACGCGCAGGGGGTTGGAAGGCCCGGCCAGCCCTTCGCCCAACACCTCGCCCCCGCCGTCGGCGACGACCGCGCGCGTCTTGGAGCCGCCGCCGTCCACCCCGAGCACGAGCGTGCGCGCGGCGAGCGCCGGCGGGCGTCTCCGTTTCGAGTGGAGTTTGACTGGGCGGCGCCTGGCCTTCATCGGGGACTGTCGGTCGGCGGGGGCGCGGGCCGTGAAGGCCCCGCGCCCGAAAAAATTTTGTGCAATCCTAGCGGAAGTTTGTTTATAATCAAAACTAAAAGATTTTATTTCTATGATAACCATCACTGATACCGGAGCGCCAGATGGAGATCAGACAGCTTAAGGCCTTCGTGGCCATCGCCGACGCGCGCACGTTCACCGCCGCCGCCCAGCGCATCCACTACACGCAGGCCGCGCTCTCGATGCAGATCAAGCAGTTGGAGCGCGAGGTCGGCGTCCCGCTCTTCACGCGGATGCCGCGCCGGGTGGTGCTGACCGAGGCGGGCGAACGCCTCCTGGCGCGCGCCCAGCACATCCTGCGCGAGCACGACGCGGCGCTCGCGGAGTTGGCCGAGCTGGCCGGGGCCGAGCGCGGGCGGCTGCGCCTGGGGAGCGCCTCGGGGATGGTGAGCGCCGACTCGCTGCCCGCCATCCTGAAGGCGCTGAAGAAGGCGCACCCGAACGCAGAGGTCTCGGTCACGTCGGGCACGAGCGAGGAGCTGGTGAAGAAGATTCTCGCGGGCGAGATCGACGCGGCCTTCATCTCGCTCCCCGTCCAGGCGCGCAACGTCGAGACCGAGCTGCTCAGCCAGGATCAGCTCGTCGCCATCGCCAGCCCGCGCCACAAGATGGCGGGCCAGCGCGTGGTGAGCGCCTTCGCCCTGGCGGGCGAGAAGCTCATCCTCGGCGAGCGCGGCGGCAACACGCGCCGGCTCATCGACGAGTTCTTCGCCGAGGCGGGCCTGAAGCCGACCGTGGCGATGGAGCTGAGCCGGCAGGCGGCCATCAAGAACATGGTGGCGGCCGACATGGGCGTCGGCATCGTGCCCCTGTCGGTCGTGCGCGAGGACGTGGAGCGCGGGCGGGTCGTGCGCTGGTGGATCGAGGGGGCGCGCATCAACTGGGAGATGGGGCTCGCGCGCCTGAGCGGCGGCTACCTCTCGCCCGTCTGCCAGAAGTTCGTTGACCTCTGCCGCGAGCACTTCGGCTCGGCCTCGACCGCTCCGGAGGCGAAGCGCCGCGCCGCGAAGAAGGCGGGAAAGAAGGCGGGGGCAAAGCGGAAGGCTAAAAGGTGAAGGTCAGGCGAAGTATCCCCTCATCAGCTCGTCCCAGCGGCCCTGCGCCTTGAGGATCAGCTCGCAGACCTCGCGGACGGCGCCGAAGCCGCCGGGGAGCCGCGTGACGTAGTGCGCGGCGGCGCGCGTGTCCCCGGTCGCGTCAGCGACGGCGACGGCGAGCCCGCAGCGGCGCATGAGCGGGATGTCAACCACGTCGTCGCCGACGTAGGCCGCGTGCGACGCCTCGACGTTCGCCTCGCCCAGGAGCGACTCGAACGCCTCGACCTTGTCGTGCGCCCCCTGCCGGACGAATGAGACGCCGAGGTCGGCCGCGCGCAGCTCGACCAGACGCGACCTGCGCCCGGAGATGATGCCGGAGCGCAGCCCCGCGCGGTGGAGCATGACGAGCCCGTGCCCGTCGCGCGTGTGGAAGCTCTTCAGCTCCTCGCCGCCCTCGACCGGCGTGATGCGCCCGTCGGTCAGCACCCCGTCGCAGTCCAGCAGCAGCAGCCTCACGCGCGCCGCGCGACTTTCGACCTCGTCCCTCTCGTCCATCCTTCAGCGAACCTCGAAGATGGGAATCTCGGCGAGCTTCCAGCCGGCGGGCGTGCGCGCGAAGACGTAGACGGCGGGGCCTTCCGACGTGCGCCCCGTGACTCGCGTCGAGAGCAACACGTCGGCCGCGACGCGGTTCGGGTCGAGCTGTTCGGTGCGCAGGACGCGCGTCTGCCACGCTTCGGGCGGGATGCCCGAGAGACCCCTGGCGAAGCCGGTCAGCTCGCCGCCGACTATCAGCGCATCAATCTCCGCCTTGCGCCCGGTCTGAATCGCCTTGTCGAGTTCCGCGACCGCGGCCTTGATCTGCTCGTCCACGGGCGGCGCGCCCGCGGCCGCCTCGGCGCGGATGCGTGCGGCGCGCGCGGCGAGCGTCGAGGCGTACTCGGCCTCGGCGCGCGCGGCCGCGTCGAAGAGCCTGACGGCGTCGGCCGCGCGGTTGCGCTTGAGCGCGATCTCGCCGAGGCCGATGTCGGCCCAGGCGAGCGTCGCCGGGACGGGCAGCGGCGCGGCCGACGCCGCGTTGAACTCGCGCTCGGCCTCGTCCAGACGGTTCTGTTCGAGCAGAGCGCGCGCGAGCACGACGCGCGCCTCCTCGCTCGCGGGCGCGCGCGCCAGCACTTCGCGCGCGAGCGACTCGGCGCGCGCGGGCTGCTGGCCGAGCTGTATGCGCGCCTGCTCGACGGCCTCGACGAGGCCCGGGCCCTGCGGCACCACGTCGTTGGCGAAGTTCGTCTGCGGGTAGAGCTTCTCCGGGTCAACCTCGACGCGGACGATCTTCGAGGCCGTCTTGAACTGCGCCTCGCCGAAGTCCTTGGCGGGGATGCGCGCCGTCGTCGTCAGGCGCTCGCCGCGGTCGGTGAGCGCCTGCACCGTCACCTCCACGTCGAACGAGCCGGTGTTGCGCAGGTTCGAGACCCACGCGCCCGCGCGCTCGACGGGGAGGCCGACGAGCAGGTCGGTGTCGGTCTGGAGGTCGAAGAGCGAAGACATCAGGATGCTCGCGCGGTCGCCGCCCGCCTGCGCCAGACGCGCGCGCAGCCCCGCGAGCGTCAGGGCCTGCGGGCCGCCCTGCGCGAGTTGTGCGCGCAGCGCGCCGAGGAATGCCTCCTGCCCCACGGCGTTCGCGAGGATGCGCCAGGCGAGCGCGCCCTTGTGGGTCGCGGAGTTGAAGTAGGTGTCGAACGAAGGCGTCAGCTTCGAGAGCGGCGCGTCGCGCGCGGCGACGGGCGCGTAGAGCAAAGCCATCCTCATCCACTCGGCCTCGGCCGCCGGCCTGCCGAACTGCTTCTCAAGGAAGAGCGCGGCGAGGTAGCGCGGCAGCCCTTCGCGCAGAGCCCCCGCGCCTTCGCCCGCAACACCCGCCGTGCCGCCGACCCACAGGCGCGCGACCGCGTCCGCCACCTGCGTCGCCGTGACCGAGTCGAGCTTGCGGCGCGTGAAGGCCGCGTTGTTGAGGAGCAGCGTGCCGCCCATCTCGAAGCCCGCGCCGCGCCGCACGCCGACGAGGCGCACGGGCGCGTCGGGCGCGGGGCCGAGCAACGTCGCGTAGAAGGCGCGCGCCGCCCCGGCGAGTGCGACCAGCGCCTCGGCGTTCTTCCTCTCCTCTGCGGTCGCGCCGGGGCGGAGCATGGCCGTGACGCCGCGGGCGTCGCCCGTCCCCTCGACCGTCTCCCAGCGGCCCGTCAGGAAGAAGGGCTGCGCGTTGAGCGGCTGCTCGAAGCCCGCGCCCGAAGCCTTGCCCGAAGAGACGACCGCGTCGCCCGAAGGCAGTCCGGTGAAAGTGAGTTTCACGGGCGCGTAGTCCGCGCCGCGCGGGGCGATGGGCGAGTTGGGCGACGGGTACCACTGCGAGAGCGGGAGGAACTGCAAGCCGAGCGGCGTGACGGCGGCGAGCCCCGTGTTCTCCGCGACGGGCAGGCGGTAGTCGAGCGTCGCGGTCACGCTGCCGCCGACGGGGACGGGCGCGGGCAGCGCGATCTGCGCCGTCTGCAACTGCGCGGCGGCGTCCTTGCCCGGGTTGACAGAGGCCGTCTGTCCGCCGACCGACGCCGACTCGATCTTCGCCGCCGTGTTCAGGCGCAGCGTCAGGGTGCGGCCGGCCGCGCCGCCCACGTTGCGCGCGCTGATGGTGGCGCGCGCGGCGATCGAGCGGTCGGCGGCGGACGCGCCCGAGGCGTTGACGCTCACGTCGAAGGACGTGACCTGCCACGCGGGCAGGTTCGCGCCCGTCTGCTGCGCGCGGACGGCCGAGGGGAAGATGAAGGCACAGAGGATAAGGAAGAAGGTGGTCAGCGTCTTTGTCATAGTCGGAGTCACAGTCCTACGCCCGCGCCCTCGGAAGCTTCTGTCGGGCCGCGCCGGACGAGTTCGTGCAGGTCGCGCAGGGTCTTGAGCAGGGCGGCCATGCGCGCGAGCGGCAGCGCGTTGGGGCCGTCGGAGAGGGCTCGCTCGGGAGCCTCGTGCACCTCCATGAAGACGGCGTCCACGCCGCACGCCACCCCGGCGCGCGCGAGCGGTTCGATGTACTCGGACTGCCCGCCCGTTGCACTGCCCAGGCCGCCGGGCAGTTGCAGGCTGTGCGTCACGTCGAAGACCACGGGCGCGCCGAAGGAGCGCATGATGGGGAACGAGCGCATGTCCACGACGAGGTTGTTGTAGCCGAACGTGTAGCCGCGCTCGGTCAGCAGGAGTCTCCGGCACCGGGCAGCGCGCGCCTTCTCGACGATGTTGCGCGCGTCGTGGGGCGCGAGGAACTGCCCCTTCTTGACGTTGACCGCTTTGCCCGTCTCGCACGCCGCGACGATGAGGTCGGTCTGTCGGCAGAGGAAGGCCGGTATCTGCAAAACGTCTGCGACGCGCGCCGCCTCTTCGACCTGAGAGATGTCGTGCACGTCGGTCAGCACGGGCAGGCCCGTCTCCTCTTTGACCGCGCGCAGGGCTTCGAGCCCTTCCCTCATGCCCGGCCCCCTGTACGAGGAGCCCGAGGAGCGGTTGGCCTTGTCGTACGACGCCTTGAAGACGTAGTCGAGCCCCGCGTCCTGCGCGCGCTTCAGGCACTCGCGCGCCATGAAGAGCACGTGCGGGCGCGACTCGACGACGCACGGCCCGGCGATGAGCGTCAGCCGCCCGTCGCCGAACGTCGCGCCGCCGACCTCGAAGGGTTCGACGGCTGTTTGATTCAACTTCTCACTCACTTCTGCTTACCCTTCTCGCGCGCGGCCCGGCGGCGCAGGTCGCGCAGTGTGTTCTCGGCGCGGTGGCGGTTCTCGTCGCGCGGGGCCTGTTCGAGGTAGGTCTCGAACTCTTTGATGGCCTCTTCGGTTCTGCCGGTCTGCTGGTAGAGGAGCCCGAGGTTGTAGTGGGCGAAGGCGAAGTCGCCGCCGCGCTGGTTGACGGCCTCGCGGAAGGCCGCCTCCGCCCCCGCGTAGTCCTTCTGCTGCACGAGCGCGAAGCCGAGCCGGTAGTACGCCTCGGGGTCGCGCCCCTTGTTCTGCTCGATGGCCTTGCGGAAGGCGTCGGCCGCCTCGGCGGCGCGGTCGGGCGTCTCCATCAGGACGCTGCCGATCTGGTAGTAGGCGTCCGCGTAGTCGCCGCCGTTGGCCGCGATGGCCGCGCGGTACGCCTCGACCGCCCTCTCCTTCTCGCGCTGCTGCTGGTAGACGAAGCCGAGGTTGTAGAGCGCGGTCGGGTACTTCCCCCCGCGCTGGTCGGCGGCCGTCTGGAACTCCGTGATGGCGTCGCGGAACTGGCCCTTGCGCATCAGCGCGACGCCGAGGCGGTTGTGCGCCTCGGGGAAGTCGGGCTGAAGCTCGACGGCCTGCCGCAGGTCGCGCACGGCCGCGTCGTAGCTGCGGATGGAGAGGAAGTACGTGCCGTTCTCGTAGAAGTCGGCCGCGGTGCGCGGCTGCTGGACGAGCGAGCCGAGCGGCGCGCCGTCCCCCGTCGAGAGCGTGCGGCCGAGCGCGGCCTCCCTCTCGTCGCCCGCGCCGTTCGTCTGAACTACTGCGGGCCCGCCCCTGCGCGAGGGCGAGCGCCGCAGGAGCACCGCGCCGAAGACGAGCAGCAGCGCCGCCGAGATGATGACAACGAAGGAGAGCGGGTGCGTAACCAAATCCTTCCAGTCGCGCGCGGACTTCCGTCCGGCCTCCGGCGCGAGTCCGGCGGGCGTGCCCTCATCCTCCTTCTGGGCGTGGGTCGAGAGCGGGGGCGTCCGGGCCGGACGGTGTGAGCCGCCGTCGCCCGCGTCCGCCTCGCGGCGCGCGCCCGAAGGGCGGCCCGCCGTTTCGGGCGTCTCGCCTTCGGAGGTGGGCAGGCCGAGTTCAGTGGTCTGCGCGGCGCGGCTGCGGCGGAGCCGTTCGATGTCGATGACGAGTCGCCCCGAAGGGGTCTCGGTGCCCGCGTCGCGCAGCGTCTCGATGGTCGGCGCGCTGAAGCCCGCCGAGTGTTCGAGCCCGAGCCGCTCGGCCACCTCGAACAGCTCGCGCCGGAACTCGCCCGCGTCCGGGGGGCGCGCCTCGGCCGCCTTCTCGAGGGCGTGGAGCACGACCGCTTCGAGCGCGGGCGGGATGGTCGCCACCAGCTCGCGCGGCGGGCGCGGGCTCTCCGAAGAGTGTTTGAGCGCGAGCGCGAGCGGCGACACGCCGCTGAAGGGCGTCTGCCCCGTCAGCATCTCGTAGAGGATGACGCCCAGGGAGTACACGTCGGACGCGGGGCTGAGCTGCGCGCCGTCGCACTGCTCGGGCGACATGTAGCGCGGCGTGCCGATCATGACGCCCGTGCCGGTCAGCGTGTCTATCAGGTTGCCCTCGTCGTCGGCGGCGATCTTGGCGATGCCGAAGTCGAGCACCTTGACGATGTAGGGCGAGTCGGGGCGCTGGACGAGGAAGATGTTGCCGGGCTTGAGGTCGCGGTGGATGATGCCCGCCTCGTGCGCGGCCTCGACCGCGGCGGCGATTTGCAGCATCAGCGAGACGGCGCGCGCCGGGTCGAGCGGGGCCTCGCGCGCGAGCACCTCGCGCAGGGGCCTGCCTTCCAGAAGCTCCATCACGAGGTAGACGACGCCGTCGTGCGTCTCGCCGAAGTCGGTAACGGCGACGGCGTTCGAGTGTTGCAGGCGGCCGGCGGCGCGCGCCTCGCGCCGGAAGCGCTCCTTCGCCGTGTCGTCCGCGACGAGCCGCGGGCTCAAGACCTTCACCGCCACGGGGCGCTCTATCAGGAGGTGGGTCGCGCGGTAGACCGCCCCCATCCCGCCCACCCCCAGCCGCTCGTCCAGGCGGTACTTGTCGTCGAGGACGACGCCGACCAGCGCGTCCGAGGGGTGTGAGCCCGCGCCCCGGCCGGCCACGGTCGGCTCCGCGCCGAGCGGAGTACCGTCGTGTGGGCAGACGGTCTCGCCCGCGTCGAACTGCCGGAGACATTTCGGGCACTGGAGCATATGCGTGGCGTAGGGGAGTGCTTGAACCTTGCCCCGGGATTTTACCGCAAAGAGCGCGGAGAGGCCGCAAAGAGCGCAAAGAATTTTCTCTGCGTCCTTCGCGTCTTCAGCGCGCTCTTTGCGATTAAAGACCCTGCCCGAGCCTCACTCGGTGTTCGGCTTTACCTCCCCCTTGACCTCGGTCGGCTCTTCACGCTCCGCCCCGGGCATGGGCGAGCCCTCCGGCACCTCGCCGTGAATCTTCGTGTTCGGACTTTCGACCTCGGGCTTCGTGTGCTCGCCCGTCATCGTCCCCAGACCCAAATTTTCGCTCATCGCTGAAGCCTCCTGTGAAGTGTCTCTCCTCAGTCGTCGCCGGCCAGAACCTGCGCGCGCTCGTGCGCGAGCGGCTCGGGCTCCTGTTCGCCCGCGCCCTCGACCGCCACGTCGTCGCGCATGCGGTTACGGTACGCCGCCCGGACGAAAGACGCAAACAGCGGCTGCGGCGCGAGCGGCTTCGACTTGTACTCGGGGTGGAACTGGCAGCCCAGAAACCACGGGTGCGCCTCGCGCGGCAGCTCCACCATCTCGACGAAGCGCCCGTCCTCCGAGATGCCGCTGAAGGCGAGCCCCGCCTCCTCAAGCTGCCTCCGGTACTCCGGGTTGAACTCGTAGCGGTGGCGGTGGCGCTCGCTGACGGAGGCCGCGCCGCCGTAGACCTCCCTCGCCAGGCTCCCCTCCGACAGCCTGCACGTCCACGCGCCGAGGCGCATCGTGCCCCCCATCTCCTCCACGTCCACCAGGTCGCGCAGCTTGAAGATGACCGGGTGCGAAGTCTCCGCGTCGAACTCGGTCGAGTCCGCCCCGCTCAGGCCGCAGACCGCGCGCGCGTACTCGATGACGGCCGTCTGCATCCCCAGACAGATGCCGAAGTAGGGCGTGCGCGAACGCCTCGCGTAGCTGATGGCGCGAATCATCCCGGCCACGCCGCGCTTGCCGAAGCCGCCGGGGACGAGGATGGCGTCGTAGTCGCGCAGGCGCTCCTCGTAGTCCTCGTCCATCAGGCTCTCGCTCTCGACCCAGCGCACGTCCACGCGCAGGTTGTTCGCCACGCCGCCGTGCGTCAGGGCCTCGCGCAGGGACTTGTAGGAGTCCTCCAGCTCGACGTACTTGCCGACGATGCCGACGGTGACGCTGCCCTTCGACGGGTCGCGGATGGTCGCCACCAGCTCGCGCCAGCGCGTGAGGTCGGCGTTGGGCGCGCGGTCTTGCAAGCCCAAAGCGGAAACGATCTGGTCGTCCAGTCCCTGCTCGTGGAAGGCGAGCGGCACTTCGTAGATGGTGTCCACGTCCTGCGCGGCGATGACGGCCTGCTCCTTGACGTTGCAGAAGAGCGCGATCTTCGAGCGGATGTCGCGCGGGAGCGTGCGGTCTGAGCGGCAGAGCAGGATGTCCACGGCGATGCCTATCTCGCGCAGGTCGCGCACAGAGTGCTGCGTCGGCTTCGTCTTCAGCTCGCCCGCGGCGGCGATGAAGGGGACGAGCGTCAGGTGGACGAAGACCGCGCCGTTCTGCCCGTTCTGCCGCTCCTCGTTCCCCATCTGGCGGATGGCTTCGAGGAAGGGCAAGGACTCGATGTCGCCGACCGTGCCGCCGATCTCGACGATGACGACGTCGGTCGAGTCCTTCTCGGCGACCGCACGGACGGCCCGCTTGATCTCGTCGGTGATGTGCGGGATGACCTGGATGGTCTTGCCGAGGTAGTCGCCGCGCCGCTCCTTCTCGATGACGGAGAGGTAGATGCGCCCCGTCGTCCAGTTGTTCGAGCGCGAGAGTTTCGCGTGCGTGAAGCGCTCGTAGTGCCCGAGGTCTAAATCGGTCTCCGCGCCGTCGTCGGTGACGAAGACCTCGCCGTGCTGGAAGGGCGACATCGTGCCGGGGTCTACGTTGATGTAAGGGTCGAGCTTGATGCAGGTCACGCTCAGGCCCCTCGCTTCGAGCAGGCAGCCGATTGACGAGGCCGCCAGCCCCTTCCCCAGACTCGACACCACGCCGCCCGTCACGAAAATGTATTTAGGCATCCCCTCCCCCTTCGTCAGTCGGCCGCAGACGTTTCTTCTCGGCTCCGGGCTCATCGCCCTCGCCCTCCTCCTCTTGGTCGTCGTAGTAGCCCGCCTTCAAGTCCTGCTGCACCTCGACGGCCTTGACGGCGTTCGGGTTGACGAACTTGTCGAGCGCGGTCATCCCGACAATCGCGGCCCCCCGGGTTATCCCCCGCGCCTCGGCGACCCGCTGCTCGTACTCCTCCGCCGTCATTGGCTTCGGCTTCTTGCCCAGGTACGACAGGCCGACGAGCGCGCCGACGGCGACGAGCACGATGATGCCGAGTCCGATCCAGTCACTCATGACGGCTCCTTCAACATCTCTCGCACGCGGCGCAGGTCGTCTTCCGTGTCCACGCCGACTGACGGGGACGCCGCCTCGACCACGCGTATCGCGTGCCCGCGTTCGAGGACGCGCAGTTGTTCGAGCGATTCGGCGCGTTCGAGCGCCGTCTGTGGCCAACGCGCGTATTCTAACAAAAAGGCCCTGCGGTAAACATAAAGCCCCGTGTGCTTGCGGAACGTCCCCAGCAGCCCGGGCTCGACCTCCAGGGCCGCGGCAAGCGAGCCGTACGCCCTGGCCGCCTCGCGCGGGTAAGGGATGGGCGAGCGCGAGAAGTAGAGCGCCCGCCCGCGCGCGTCCACCACGACCTTGACCACGTCGGTGCTCAGCACGTCGGCCGCCGTCTCGATGGGCTCGGAGGTGGTCGAGACCGCCGCCGCTTCATCTTCCAGCAGCGCGCCGACGGCGACCTCGATGGTGTCGGGCGAGATCAGAGGCTCGTCGCCCTGCACGTTGACGACCACGTCGCACTCTATCAGCGCGGCGGCCTCGGCCAGGCGGTCGCTGCCCGAGGCGTGCTCGGGGCTGGTCATCAGGGCCTCGTGCCCGGCCGCCGTCACGGCGTCGTAGATGCGCCGGTCGTCGGTGGCGACGACGGCGCGCGAAACCGAAGGGGCCGCGAGCGCGCGCTCCGCGACGCGGACGACCATCGGGCGGCCCTGTATCTCCAGAAGGGGTTTTCCGGGGAGCCGGCTCGAAGAGTACCGTGCTGGGATGATTGCGACGACCGTGGGATTCGGAACAGGTGAGCCCGTGTGATTCACGGGGTTACAACATAGCTTGGCCCCCCGCCGGATGTCAACTTAAACATTCGGCGGGGAGGCCGGCGCCCCTATCGAGGGTCGGGGCTTGGCAAGTTTGCTGGGCGGGCGGGGTGAGATGTCTACGGCCGCTCCCTTCTGCTAAAACCCTAAAGCCTTCTTGAGGGCCTCCACCGCCACGGGGACGCCAACTTTCAGGGCGATGTCGTAAGCCCACTGCCCCGCGCTCTTAAGGTGCTCGAAGACCGTCGGCCCTTCCTCTTTTTTGGCGGCCTCGGCGGCCTCCGCGACCGCGGCCACGGCCTTGTAATCCGACGCCTGATTCGCCTGCTTGCCGAGTTCAGCCCGAAGCGTGTCGAGTTGCTGGGCCAATGTCTGCAAGTCGCCGCCGCCCTGCTTCCAGTCGTTGTAGATGTTTCCATAGTTCACGGCTTGGTCGCCGACGGCGCCGTGCGAGCCACCGATTATTTTGTACTTGTTCTGTTCCATGGTCTCGTTTATCTCCTGGGTGTAAGTGGTGCTGCCGTAGAACTGGTTCTGTATCTGGATGCCCGTGTTGACGTAGTCCTGCACCTTGCTGAAGATGGTGCGGCGCACGTCGATGTTTTTCAGGGAGTCGAGGAGGGCGTCGCGCTCGCCCGGGTTCATCAGGTCTTCGGATTCCCGCGCCAGTTCCGAGATGTCGCCGGTCGCGAGGCTGTCGGCTTGCGAGCCGAGGCGGGAGATGCGGCGCGTCGCCTCATTCAGGTACCGCTGGAGCATGTTGGAGGCGGGGGTGCGGGGCGAGGCGTTGATCTTGTTCGTCGCGATGTTCTGGAGGACGAGCCTCATCACCTCGTGCTCGGCGTGCAGGCGCAGCAGACAGATTTTGATCTCCCGCACGTTCCGGTAGGCCGCGGACGGCGAGAGCGCCAGCACCCACATGCGCAAAGTCCTCCCCCCGTAGGGCATCTCGTGATAAGTCAACTCGCAGTTCGTCAGGCCGCCGCCCGGCAGGCGCTTGCCGAAGTAGGGGACGTTGATGCGTTCGGTGTGCTTGTGGACGACGAAGAGCAGCGGGGTGCCCGCGGCCACCGACCAATTATCCAGCTTCACCGGCGGCGGGTGCGAGATGCTGCACGCGGCGTAAAACCTTGCCAGCGGCCCGCCCGCCCGCCCCAGGACGGTCGTGACGGCCTCCCCGGCCTGCTCCGCCACGACGGCTTTCGGCGAGAGGGGCGGGATCGTCACCGGCAGGTTGAGGCAGTGGTTGATGAAGTCGCCGGTCTGCCTCCTGTTCAAAGGGGGGACGTCGAGGGTTGTCAACCCGACCTCCAACTTTCCGACCGCCAGCCCATCGAAGTAGAAGCGACGGAAGGCGACGGTAATCGGGATCTCGACGCCCGACGCGGCGTCCCTGAACTTGGGCGGGCGCAGGAACCTGAGAGCGCGGTTGGCCTCGCAGAGCGCGCCCTCGCCGATCCACCCGCGCATCCCCCCCAGTTTCCGCTTCCTGATGCTCCCGAAGGAGCGGACGAAGTCGATGTCCGGGGAGACGGAGGGCCACAGCGGCCTCCCAAGCAGGCTCACCCTCCCGTCGAGAAAATACCTGGAGTCAGCGAACGGGAATAGAATCGAGAGAAACATGACGGATGAGGAAAATGAGAAGAGCCCCCTCCGCCGAACGGAAGGGGGCTAATGGGTTTTTGCATCACCTGCTCCCTCAAACCGTGCCCAGTGAATGGCTGAGAAGATTTGTTGGAACAAGCACCCAAGCTGGAGGTAGCGAAATTCCACGCTCGGGCCCTCTAGTCAAACCCTTGAACCTTCAACGGTCCGAAGGGGCCAGGTGGCCCCTGCCGCGAAAGGAGCAACCCACATATAATCCTAAAGACCGTGCCTGTCAAACAATTTGTGCGGCCGGGGCTGTTGTTTGACACGGCCAGTCGGGCGGGCTACCATGCGCCCATCTTCCAAGCCAATGGTTTCACCAACTTTTTTAACGGATCGAAGGCGAGACATGCCGCCGCCCAAAGCCGTCGAGAACATCCTTGAGCTGGTGGGCGGCACGCCCCTGCTGCGCCTCGCGCGGTTCGCGCCGCCGCCCGCGGCCGAGCTGTTCGCCAAGCTCGAATACATGAACCCGGGCGGGTCTGTGAAAGACCGCGCGGCGCTCGGGATGATTCTGGACGCCGAGCGGCGCGGGGTCTTGAAACCCGGCTCTTTGATTATCGAGCCGACGGCCGGGAACACCGGCATCGGGCTCGCGCTCGTCGGCGCGGCGCGCGGCTACCGCGTCGTGCTCTGCGTGCCCGAGGGGTACTCGCGCGAGAAGATGAAGATCATGGAGGCGCTCGGCGGGCGCGTCGAGTACGTCCCGGCCGAGGAGGGCATGGAGGGGGCGGTGCGCCGCGCGCGCGAGCTGGCCGCCGAGACGCCCGGCAGCTTCATCCCGCAGCAGTTCGAGAACCCCGCCAACCCGCGCTTCCACGAGGAGACGACCGCGCGCGAGATCATCGAGCAGGCCGAAGGGAAGGTTGACGCGCTCGTCCTCGGCTGCGGCTCGGCCGGCACCTTCACGGGCATCACGCACGCCGTCAAGAAGGTTAACCCGGAAGTCTACTGCGTGCTCGTCGAGCCCGAAGGTTCGATATTAGGCGGGGGCGAGCCCGGCCCCTACCGGCTCGAAGGCATCGGCCAGCGCGAATTCATCCCGCCGAACCTCGACCGCCACGCGGCCGACGAGGTCATCGCGATTTCCGACGCCGAGGCGTTCGCCACCGTCCGCGAACTCGCGCGCACCGAGGGCGTCCTCGGCGGCGGCTCGACCGGCGCGGCGGCCGCCGCGGCCAGAAAGGTCGCCGGGCGTCTCGGCGCGGGCAAACGCGTCGTCACGCTCTTCCCCGACGGGGCGGAGCGCTACATGAGCCAGGGAATCTTTGATTAGTAAATAGTGAATGGTAAATGGTGAATGGTAAGAGCCGCTTGCCTTCACCATTCACCATTCACTATTCACCATTCACCATTTACTAACTATGGGCTTCTCGACAACAGCCATTCACGCAGGCAACGAGCCCGACCCGACGACGGGGGCGGTGACGGTGCCGATCTATCAGACCTCGACGTACCAGCAGGAGGGGTTGGGAAAACCGCGCGGGGGTTACGAGTACGCGCGGACGCAGAACCCGACGCGGCTGGCCGTCGAGCGGAACATCGCGGCGCTCGAAGGCGCGCGGTTCGGCTACGCGTTCGCGTCGGGGATGGCGGCGATTGACGCGACGCTCAGGTTGATCAAGGCGGGCGAGCACGTCGTCGTCTCCGACAACACGTACGGCGGGACGTTCCGCCTGTTCAGCCGCGTGCTCGCGGACTACGGCATCGAGTTCTCGTACGTGGACACGACCGACCCGCTCAACGTCGAGGCGGCCCTCAAGCCGAACACGCGGATGGTCTTCGTCGAGACGCCGACGAACCCCGTGATGATGATCACCGATTTGAAGGCCGTCTCGGACGTGGCGCACGCGGCGGGCGCGCGCGTCGTGTGCGACAACACCTTCATGTCGCCGTACCTCCAGAGGCCGATTGAGTTCGGCGTGGACATCGTGGTGCATTCGACGACGAAGTACCTGAACGGCCACTCCGACAGTGTCGGCGGCGTCGTGGTGCTCAACGACGAGAAGGACGCGGAGAAGCTCGCCTTCATCCAGAACGCGGTCGGCGCGATCCTCTCGCCGTTCGACTCCTGGCTCGTCCTGCGCGGGACGAAGACTTTGGCCGTGCGGATGGAGCAGCACGACGCGACGGGGCGCGCGGTCGCCGCCTTCCTCGAAGAGCACCCGAAGGTGCAGAAGCTCTACTACCCCGGCTCGCTCTCGCACAGGCAGCATGAACTGGCGAAGCGGCAGCAGAAGGGGTTCGGCGGGATGGTGGCCTTCGACGTGGGCTCGCTGGAAAACGCGCGCACTGTGTTAGAATCCGTCCGCCTCTGCACGCTGGCCGAGAGCCTCGGGGGCGTCGAGACGCTGATTTCGCACCCGGCGACGATGACGCACGCCTCCGTGCTCCCCGAAACGCGCGCGCGCCTCGGCATCACCGACGGGCTCGTCCGCATCTCGGTCGGCCTCGAAGAGACCGAAGACATCATCGCCGACTTGGATCAGGCACTCGGCAAGATTTGAGTAAATCGTAAATAGTGAATAGTAAATGGTAAGGCAAAGACCTGCCCGCTCTTCACCATTCACCATTTACTATTCACCATTCACCTCTTTATGTTCGTAGAGCTCTACGCCAAGACCAACGTGGGCCGCGTCCGCGCGGGCAACGAGGACAACTTCCTCGTGCTCGACCTGTCGGGGCAGGGCGCGTGGACGGGCTCGGACGGCGAGGCCATCCCCGACGGCCTGAGCCGCTTCGAGGTCGGGCCGAAGGGCCTCGTCCTCGTCGTCTCCGACGGGATGGGCGGCGCTCTGGCCGGCGACGTGGCCAGCCGCATGGCCGTCGAGACCGTCCGCGAGATGCTCCTGGGCGAGGACGACGGCGACGGCACCTGCCCGGAGGACGCCCCGCTCGTCGAGTGCCTCAGGAACGCCACCGACTACGCCAACTTCGCCATCCACCGCCGCAGCCAGGAAGACCCGCACTGCTCGGGCATGGGCGCCACGCTGACGGCGGCCGCCGTCACGCCGGACGGCGTCGGCCTGCTCCAGGTCGGCGACAGCCGCGGCTACGTCATCCGCGGCCGCTCCATCAAGCTCGCCACCAAAGACCAGTCGCTCGTCCAGCAGTTGGTGGACGTCGGACAGATCAGCGAGCAGGAGGCCGAGACGCACATGTTCCGCAACGTCATCCTCCAGGCGCTCGGCGCGCAGCCCGATTTGCAGCCGGTGACGGGGCGCGTGAAGGTCTTCCGCGGCGACGTGCTCCTGCTGTGCAGCGACGGGCTCTCCGGAAAACTCCGCGGCGAGGACATGCTCCGCATCGTGCAGGAGTCGAATGGCGACTTGAAGCGCGCCTGCGAGGCCCTGGTTGACGAGGCGAACGAGCGCGGCGGCGAGGACAACATCACCGTCGTCCTGGCGCGCCTCGAAGGCGACGACCTGCCCCCGCCCGACACCGACCGCATCACCGTCGAGTTGCCCGCGCAGGAGCCCGACGACACCATCGGCCACGAAGACGACACGACCGAGAGGCTCTAAGCCAAAAGCGCCGAGCAGGGAAAGAAAGTTTAACCGCAGAGGCACGGAGACGCGGCCCGTTGAGTAATACTCAACGGGCCGCGTCTCCGTGCCTCTGCGGTTAACTCTTCGCTTCGCCTTCGGGCAGCTCGCGGGCGCGCCAGTCGGGGACGGAGCCGGCGCGGCGGACGTAGATGGAGGCCCCCTGGAGGCGCTCGACGACGACGCGGTCGCCGGCTTCGAGCGGCGACTCGCCCTCGGCCGGGTAGGCCGTCCAGACCGAGCCGAAGACCTTGACCGCGCCCTCGTTCAGAGCGCCCTGGCTCGAACTGACCACGGTGCCGACCTGGCCGGGCAGCGCCGCCGCGCCCGTCCGCAGGCCGTCCGGCTCATCGCGCGCGGTGAAGTAGTTGACGAAGATGGTGCGCGAGAGCGCGGTGAGCGCCGCCGAGACGGCGATGAAGAGGATGAACTGCGCGGCGAGGCCCGCGCCCAGGAAGGCCGCGAGCGCGGCCGCCAGCGCGCCGACGCCGAACCAGAGCAGCACGAAGCCCGGCGTGAAGACCTCGGCGATGACGAGCACCACGCCGAGGATCGTCCACAGAATCCACGTCCAGCTTTCGCTCATAACGACCCTAGCCTTTGAAGAAGTTCTTCAACACGAACCAGACGTTGGCGGGGCGCTCGGCCAGCCGGCGCATGAAGTACGGGTACCAGGTCTTCCCGTACGGCACGTAGACCCGCACGTTGTAGCCCTCGCGCGCCAGCCCTTCCTGAAGGTCGCGCCGCACGCCGTAGAGCATCTGGAACTCGAACTTCTCCTTGCCGATGCCCTCGGCCGCGGCGAACTCCTTCGCCGCGCGGATCATGTTCTCGTCGTGCGTGGCGATGCCGTGGTAGACGCCGCTCCGGAGCAGGACCTTCATGCAGCGGACGTAGTTCTCGTCCACGTCCCTCTTGTCGGGGAAGGCCACCTCGGGCGGCTCGTTGTACGCGCCCTTACACAGACGGATGCGCGCCGGGATGTCGAGCATGTCGCGCACGTCAGCCTCGGTGCGGCGGAGGTAGGACTGCAGGACGATGCCGACGGTGTTGAGGTCGAACTCCGCGCGCAGGCGTCGGAAGATGTCGAGCGTGACCTGCGTGACGGCCGAGTCCTCCATGTCCACGCGGACGAAGTTGCCGCGCCGCGCGGCCTCCTCGACTATCGCGCGCGCGTTGCGGTAGGCCAGCTCCGGGTCGAAGGCCAGTCCGAACTGCGTGAGCTTGATCGAGACGTTCGACCTGATGCCCGACTCGTCGATGGCGGCGAGCACGCGCTTGTACTCGCGCACCTCGCCCTCGGTCTCGGCGGCGCTCGTGACGCCCTCGTTGAGGTGGTCGAAGGTGGCGGTGCAGCCGCGCGCGTTCAGCTCGCGGATGGCGGCGACGGCCGTCGTGATGTCTTCGCCGGCGACGAAGCGCTCGGTCATCCGGCGGAAGGGCTTGAACCGGGTGGCGAAGTCCTTGAGGCCCTCGCGCCGCGAGAGAAAGAGGAGTGTGCTCCTGGCAACCATCGTTTCGTTTGACTGTCCTGAACCCTGGATGAGCTTCCGACAAATTTAAGGCCGGCGGGCAGGCGCTGTGTTATGCTTCAACGCGTTTTCTCGCCCTCGCCGCGGCCCCTTTCGATAATCAAGGAACCTTAGACGTTTGCGCTGGAAGCTTCTCATAGCCGCCTCGCTGCTCTCCGCCGCCGCGGGCGTCGGGGCGTTCTACGCGGCCTGGCACTTCCTGCTCGCGCCGTGGGGCGGGAGCGAGGCCCCGCTCTGGGCGGCCCTCTTAACTCTGCTCGCGCCGCTCGGGGCGATTGCGTACGCCGCCGTCTTCGTCTACCGCCACACCCCGCGCCGCCGCCCGCTACAGGCCGCGGCCACCGCGCTCCTCGCTTCGCTAATCACGCTCGCGGCGCTCACGCTCGTCCCCATCCTCACGGGCCGCCCCGCGCCCGAACTGCTCCCCTCGCCGCCCGCGAGAAACACCTGAGTATAAGAGCGTGAACCGTGAACCGTAAACCGTGACAAGATAAAACCTGCTTTCACCTGTCACGGTTCACGGTTTACGGTTTACGGCTTTATCCGCCTTTTAATCCGATCTTCTCCTGCACGGGCTTGAGCGCCTCGATGACGAAGCGGACGTGCTCGTCGAGGTCAACGCCCAGCTCTTCGACGCCCTGCCGGATGTCGTCGCGGTTGACGGTGCGCGCGAACGCCTTGTCCTTCAACTTCTTCTTGACCGAGGAGACTTCGAGGTCGTCCAGACTCTTCGAGGGACGGACGAGCGCGCAGGCGACGAGGAAGCCGCACAGCTCGTCGGTCGCGAAGAGAGCGCGCGCCATCGGCGTGTCGCGCGGGACGCCGGTGTAGGTAGCGTGCCCCATGATGGCGCGGATGACGCGGTCGGGGTAGCCGCGCCCGCAGAGGATGTTCGCGCCCTTGTAGGGGTGCTCGTCGGCGGTCGGGAACATCTCGTAGTCGAAGTCGTGCAGCATCCCCGTGATGCCCCACTCGTCCGCGTCCGCCTCGGGGCCGCCGTAGCGCCCGGCGGCCGCGCGCATCGCCGCCTCGACGGCCAAAGCGTGCTGCCGCAGGCTCTTCCCCTTCGTGTACTCGCAGAGCAGCTCCCAAGCCTCTTCGCGGGTCGGCACTTCCCTTTCTCCTCGAACCGTCTGAAGTGAAGATTACTTTTCGCGGGCTAGTTTCTCACGCGGCGCGCCCCGCTTCAAAGCCTCGCGGCGGGAGTAGGTTGCCGCCCCCCTCCCCTTCAATTACAATGCGGTCGAGCGTCCCACGCGCGCCCGGTTTAGCGATGAAACCCTACTTCTACGCGGTTCACTACGCGGCCCTGGCCGGCTACGTCATCGCCGCCATCCACGCCGTCCTGGCCTTCGTCAACAAGCGCCGCGCCGCCGAGCGGACGACCCTGTACGCGGTCGCCTTCGCCTTCCTGGCGCACACCGCCGCCCTCATTGTTGATTGGGTGCGCGACGGCCACTACCCGCTCTTCAGCACGACCGAGGCGCTCTCTTTCCTCGGCTGGACGCTGGTCGTCGCCTACTTCCTCGTCACCTACCGCTACCCTCTGCGCGCGCTCGGGGCGTTCCTGCTGCCGGTCGTCACGCTGCTCGTCCTCGCGTCCCAACTCGTCTCCCCGAACACGACCAAAGACCCGAGCACCGTGACCGACGGCAGCGGCTCGTGGCTCTTCCCCGTCCACGTCACGCTGCTCATCTTCGGCTACGCCTCGTTCTTCGTGGCGTTTGCGGCGAGCGTGATGTACCTGTGGCAGGAGCGCGAGCTAAGGTTGAAGAAGTTCAGCGCGATCTTCCACCGGCTGCCTTCGCTGACGACCGTGGACGACGTGGCCTCGACGGCCGCGAGCGTCGGCTTCACGCTGCTCACGCTCGGCATCATCACCGGCGTCATCTGGTCGCGCGCGCGCAGCGTCCGCATGTTCCACAACGACCCGACCGAGTTCTTCGCGCTGCTGACGTGGGTCGTCTACCTCGCGCTCCTGCACTACCGCGTCCAGTGGCGCGGGCGCAAGGCCGCCTGGCTCGGCGTCGGCGGCTTCACCCTCGTCCTCTGCACCTTCGTCGGCGCCATCGTCCTCGGCGGCTTCCACGTCTTCCGTTAAGCCTTATGCGCTTGCCCTTAACCGCTGCCCGTTCCGTCAACTCGAAAGGAGCAATGAAAGATGACTAACGAAGAACTCGAACGGGCGATTGATGTTCTTCTCAAGAGCCAAGCCAAACTCGAAGTTAGTGTGGAGCGAACCAGCGAACGGGTTTCACAGTTGGCAGACAACGTCGCCGGACTGTCAGACAGTGTCGCCGGACTGGCGGGCACTGTCGCCCGACTGAACGACACCGTTACTCAGCTTACCAACTTTCAAAGCTCGTTCGCGGACACCCAAGCGAACATCATGCGCGTGATGATGCAAACCTTTGAGGCGCAGGCCAAGATTAACGAGGCGCAGGCCAAGACTAACGAGGCGCTGAGCGCCTCGATTAGCAAACTGACCGCTAGGCAGGAGCAGACGGAGGCGACGGTTGATAGGCTCTCGTTGAAGGTCGAAGCGCTGGCGGAGCAGACGGCCGGCACGGATCGGAGGCTGGAGGCGCTGATTAAAATTGTGGAGGAGGGGCACGGCAGTCAGTAAGCGATGTCGATAGTTCTCGTCGGGCTCAACCACAAGACCGCGCCTGTGGAGGTGCGCGAGCGGCTCGCGTTCAGCGACGAGGCGTGCGCCGAGAGCCTGCGCGCGCTCGTGGACGGCGAGGTCGTGCGCGAGGGCCTGATCGTCTCCACCTGCAACCGCGTCGAGATTCTGGCCGCCGCCGCGCGGCAGAAGGGCGAGGACGCCGTCGGCCGCCTGAGCGACTTTCTCAGCAGCACCCGCTCCGTGCCCGTCGAACTCTTCAGCGGCCACCTCTACACGCACGCCGACGAGGCCGCCGTCCGCCACGTCTTCCGCGTCGCCTCCTCGCTCGACTCGCTGGTCGTCGGCGAGCCCCAAGTCCTCGGTCAGGTGCGGCACGCCTACTCCCTCGCGGTCGAGGCGGGCACGGCCGGCCGCGTCCTGCACAAGCTCGTCCACCACGCCCTGCGCGTCGCCAAGCGCGTGCGCACCGAGACCGGCATCGCCGCCTCGGCCGTCTCCATCAGCTTCACCGCGGTCGAGCTGGGGCGGAAGATTTTCGGCTCGCTCAAGGGCGCGACGGTGCTCCTCGTAGGCGCGGGCGAGATGGCGGAGCTGGCCGCGCAGCACCTGTCCGGCGCGGGCGCGGCGCGCGTGCTCGTCACCAACCGCACCTACGAGACGGCGCAGAAGCTCGCCGTCAGGTTCGGCGGCGAGGCCGTCGAGTTCGACGCGCTCGAAGAGACGCTGGCGCTGGCCGACATCATCATCTGCTCGACCGGCGCGCGCGAGTTCCTCATCACGCCCGAGATGGCCGAGCGGGCGCGCGCGGCGCGGAAGAACCGGCCCGCCTTCTTCATCGACATCAGCGTCCCGCGCAACGTAGACCCCGCGGTCGCCAGGCTCTCGAACCTCTTCGTCTTCGACGTGGACGACCTCGAAGCGGTCGTCGCCTCGAACATCCGCGAGCGCGAGCGTGAGGCCGAGCGCGCCGAGCTGATCGTCGAGTCGGAGGTCATGCAGTTCCAGCAGGCGCTGCGCGCGCTCGACATCGGCCCCACGGTCGGCGCCCTCAAGGACAAGCTGCGCCGCATCGCGCAGGAGGAGTTCGAGCGCCAGCGCAGCCGCCTCGGCCCGCTCACGCCCGAGCAGGAGCAGGCCATCGAACAGATGCTCATGTCGGCCGTCAACAAGATTTCGCACCCCGTCATCCACCGCATGCGCCGCTCCTACGACGCCGGCGAAGAGACCGAGGTGCGCGCCTGGCGCGAGAGTTTCGGCCTCGAAGAGGAGGAAGAGCGTAAACCGTGAACCGTAAACCGTGACAAGATGAAGACCGCCGGCTTTTTCTTGTCACGGTTTACGGTTCACGGTTTACGTCTTTTCGTATGAAAGAGATCATCATCGGTTCGCGCGGGTCGAAGCTCGCGCTGTGGCAGTCGGAGTGGGTGAAGGCGCGGCTCGAAGCGCTCGACGCGGAAGTCCGCGTCCGCATCGAGATTTTTAAGACGCAGGGCGACGTGCGGACGGACGTGCCGCTCTCGGCCATCGGGGGGCAGGGGGCGTTCACGAAGGAGCTGGAGGTCGCGCTGCTCGACCGCCGCGTTGACGTGGCCGTCCACTCGCTCAAAGACCTGCCGACGGTCACGCCCGAGGGCCTCGCCATCGCGGCGACGCCCGAGCGCGAAGACCCGCGCGACGCGCTCGTCCTGCGCTCGGGCTCGGGGACGAAGGCGGACTCTCTGAAGGGTCTCGCGGAGGGCGCGGTCGTGGGCACGTCGAGCCTGCGGCGCGTCGCGCAGCTCAAGCACCTGCGGCCCGACGTGCGGGTCAAAGACCTGCGCGGGAACGTGGACACGCGGCTGCGCAAGCTGGACGCGGGCGAGTACGACGCCCTCATCCTCGCCTCGGCGGGCCTCAGGCGGCTCGGCTTCGGCGGGCGCATCAGCGCGGCCATCGAGCAGGCCGAGATGCTCTCGGCCGTCGGCCAGGGCTCGCTCGGCATCGAGACGCGCTCGGACGACGAGGAGGCTAACGCCCTGGTCTCGCGCCTCGACGACCCGCGGACGCGCGCGGCGGTCGTCGCGGAGCGCGCGCTGCTGCGTTCTCTGGGCGGCGGCTGCCAGGTGCCCATCGCCGCGCACGCGACCGTCGAAGGCGGAAGGTTAAAGATACAGGGGCTCGTCGCCGCGCTCGACGGGAGCCGGGTCTTGCGCGAGAGCCTTGAGGGCGACGCGGGCGAAGCCGTGCGCGCAGGCGAGGAGCTGGCCGCGAGGCTCTTAGACCGCGGCGCGGGCGAGCTGCTCAGGGAGTCGAACGCGCAGGTGCCGAGGGCAGATGGGCGCGGGCAAATCTAACCCCCTCGAAGGGCGCACGGTGATGGTCACGCGCGCGCGCGAGCAGGCGGCCGAGTTCGCCGCCGAGCTCGAGTCGTACGGCGCGCGCGTCGTCGCCTGCCCGACCATCGAGATCGTCCCGCCCGCCTCCTACGCGCAGCTCGACGAGGCGATTGAGAACCTCTTCGGCTACGACTGGCTCGTCCTGACGAGCGCGAACGCCGCCGAGCACTTCCTCGCGCGTCTCTCGGCGGCGGGCAAGGACGTGAGCGAGCTGGACGAGCTGCACGTCTGCGCCATCGGCGAGGCGACGGCCGCGCGCCTGGTCGAGGCGCACGTCCACGTCGATGTCGTCCCCGAGAAGTCGCGGGCCGAGGGCGTCTTCGAGGCGCTCGGAGCCTACCTCGGCGGGCGCGAGCAGTTCGAGAACCTCAACTTCCTGCTGCCGCGCGCGGCCGTCGCGCGCGACTTCCTGCCGCGCGCCCTGGAAGAGGCGGGCGCGCGCTGCGACGTGGTCGAAGCCTACCGCACCGCCCGCCCCGAGACGACCGACCGCGCGCGCGCCGAGGCCCTGCTCGTCGGCGGCGGCGTGGACTGCGTCACCTTCACAAGCTCCTCGACCGTCCACAACTTCGCGCAGCTCTTCGACACGCGCGATCTGGGACGGCTGCTCTCGGGCGTGCGCGTCGCCTGCATCGGCGCGGTGACGGCCGAGACCGCGGCCGAGTACGGCCTGCGCGCCGAGATCGTCCCCGCCGAGTCGAACGCGCGCTCGCTGGCGCGCGCCATCGCCGACTATTACCGAGTCCCGTAGCCGCGCGCGACGGCCCCTCGAACCTTTTTCCTTTCGCCTTAACTTGCTACACTCAGAGTCCTATGTCTAAGGGGCGCGTCCTCATCGTCGATGACGAACCGGTGATAGCCGAGTCTCTGAGCGAGTTGCTCGAAGGCTGGGGCTACGAGACCGCGGTCGCCCCGGACGGGCTGCTGGGGCTCGCGAAGGTCGAGGAGTTCCGCCCGTCGGTCGTCGTCTCGGACGTGTACATGCCGAACCTCGACGGCTTCGGGCTGCTGCGCGAGCTGCGCGAGCTGCACCCGGAGACGGCCGTCATCCTCCTCACGGGCCAGGGCACGGTCGAGATGGCCCTGCGGGCCATACAGGAGGAGGGCGCGTTCCACTACCTCGAAAAGCCCATCGACTTCGCCAAGCTGCGCCTCGTCGTCGAGCGCGCCTACGAGTACGCCGAGGCGCGGCGCGAGAACCTCGCGCTCCGGCTCCAACTGCGCGACCGCGGGGCCTTCGGCGAGCTGGTCGGGGCGAGCGAGCCGATGCGCCAGATCTACGCGCTCATCGAGCAGGTCGCGCCCTCCTCGGCCTCGGTCTTACTCACGGGCGAGTCGGGCACGGGCAAGGAGCTGTGCGCGCGCACGGTACACAACCTGAGCCCGCGCAAAAATAAAGCCTTCGTCGCCATCAACTGCTCGGCCATCCCGGAGACCCTGATGGAGTCGGAGCTGTTCGGGCACGAGCGCGGGGCGTTCACCGGCGCGGCCGCGCGCCGCCTGGGCTGCTTCGAGCTGGCGAACGGCGGGACGCTGCTGCTCGACGAAATCTCCGAGATGCCGGTCTCGCTTCAGGCGAAGCTCCTGCGCGTGCTCGAAGACCGCACGATACGGCGGCTGGGCGGCTCGCAGGAGCTGACCGTGGACGTGCGGGTGCTGGCGGCGACGAACCGCGACCCGCAGGGCGCAGTCCGGCAGGGGAGCTTCCGCGAAGACCTGCTCTACCGCCTCAACGTCATCACGATAGAGCTGCCGCCGCTGCGCAAGCGCAAGGAGGACATCCCGCTGCTCGCGCAGCACCTCGTCGCGCAGCTCGCCGAGCGGCACGGGCGGCCCGCGCGGCTCCTGAGCCCGGCGGCGGTCGAGGCGCTCCAGTCCCACTCCTGGCCCGGCAACGTCCGCGAGCTGCGCAACGTCATCGAGCGCGCCGTCATCATCTGCTCCTCGGAAGTCATCGAGCGCCACCACCTCGCGCCCTACCCGCTCGAACAGCGCTCGCAGAGCCGCGGCGAGGACACCATCACGCTCCCGGTCGGCACGCCCATCGACGAGGTCGAGCGGCGCATGATCCTGCGCACGCTCCAGAAGACCGACAACAACAAGACGCGCGCCGCCGAGCTTCTGCAAATCAGCCTCAAGACCCTGCACAACAAGCTGCGCCTCTACCGCGAGCAGGGCCGACTGCCCCAGGCCGAGGACGCGGGCCAGCGCCCCGCGCTCGGCGACCCCGAAGACGCCCTCAGCGCGGGCGGGCGCGGCGACTGAGCGCCCCCGCCTGTTACGAGTCGGCACTTTCCGGTGACGAAACGGAAAGAACTTTCGCGCGCGCGCCGCCCGCCCGAGGATTGCTATCGACTTCGCGCACGGGCTGCACTACTATTGGCCGTCGTCACTGGCCGTTCACACTTCTGCACCACACACACGGGAGAGCACCATGCGTAAACTTTTTCTGGCGCTTGCCTGCGTCGCCGCGCTGGCCGCGCACGCCCCGGCGCAGACCGCCGACGAGATCGTCGAGAAGTTCATCAAGACCGTCGGCGGCATGGAGAAGATTCAGGCCGTCAAATCCCTGCGCCGCGTCGGCAAGTACACCGGCGGCGGCGGCTTCGAGGCGCAGTACGTCGAAGAGAACAAGCGCCCCAACCTCGTCCGCCAGGAGTTCGTCATCCAGGGCATGACCGGCGTCTACGCCTACGACGGGCGCGACGGCTGGAAGGTAGAGCCCTGGAACGGCAAGAAGGACGCCGAGGCCGTGGGCGAGGAGGACCTGAAGACCCTCATCGAAGACTCGGACATCGACGGCCCGCTCGTTAACTACCGCGCGAAGGGCGTGAAGGTCGAGTACGTCGGGATGGACGAGGTCGAGGGCACGGACGCCCACAAGCTCAAGGTGACGCTGGCGAACGGCGACGTGCGCTTCTACTACATGGACACAGACTACTTCGTCCCCATCAAGATCGACACGAAGCGCATGATCCGCGGGGCCGAGCGCGAGTACGAGACCATCCTCGGCGACTACAAAGAGGTCGGCGGCTGGTACCTCCCCTTCTCCTTCGAGAGCGGCGTGAAGGGCAGCCCCAACCGGCAGAAGATCACCTACGAGAAGATCGAGGCCAACGTCGCGCTCGACGACTCGCGCTTCAGGCGGCCCGCGGCCAGGCCCGAGCCGACGGCCGCGCCCGACGCCTCGATGACGGCCCCGAAGAAACCCGAGGAGGCGAAGCCCGCCACGGCAAACCCGCCCGCGAAGGCCGAAGCCGCCAAGCCACCGACCGACTAAGAGGATTCCCCAACCATGAACAGAAGACATTCACGCTGGCTCCCGTCAACGCTGCTCGGCTTAACACTCGCCGCCTCCCTTACAACCCAGGCGCAGACTCCGCGCCCCGCGGGCGCGCAGCCGAACGCGCCGGTCAGGGTCGATTCCGAGACCGTCTCGGGGCTCGGCGCGCGCAACATCGGCTCGGCGCAGATGTCGGGCCGCGTCGCGGCGCTCGACGCCGTGCAGGAGGGGCAGCGGCTCACCGTCTACGTCGGCGCGGCCTCGGGCGGCGTGTGGAAGTCGGTCAACGGCGGGACGACCTTCAAGCCGGTCTTCGACAAGCAGCCCGTCCAGTCCATCGGGGCCGTCACCATCGACCCGAAGAACCCGAAGGTCGTCTGGGTCGGCACGGGCGAGTCGTGGACGCGCAACTCGGTCTCGGTCGGCGACGGCGTCTACAAGTCCGTGGACGGCGGCGACAACTGGACGAACGTCGGCCTCAAGGACTCCGAGCGCATCGCGAAGATTCTGGTTGACCCTTCGAGCACCGACACGGTCTACGTCTGCGCGCCCGGCAAACTCTGGAGCGACTCGGACGAGCGCGGCGTCTACAAGACGACCGACGGCGGGAAGACCTGGACGAAGATTCTGAAGGGCTCGAACCTCTCGACCGGGTGCTCGATGATGTCGATGGACAAGTCGAACCCGAAGACCATCTACGCCGGGATGTGGGACTTCCGCCGCAAGGGCTGGACGTTCCGCTCCGGCGGCGACACGCCCGAGAGCCCGAGCGCGAGCGGCCTCTACAAGTCCACGGACGGCGGCGCGACGTGGACGGAGCTGACCGAGGCGAGCGCGAAGGGCCTGCCGCCGAAGCCCTGGGGGCGCGTGGCCGTCACGGTAGCGCCGTCGAAGCCGAACGTCGTCTACGCCGCCATTGAGGCGGTCATCCCGAAGGACGGGCTTTATCGCTCCGACGACGGCGGCAGGACGTGGACGCAGCTCGACCGCAGCCAGAACATGATCTGGCGGCCGTTCTACTTCTCGCACCTCATCGTTGACCCGAAGGACGAGAACAAGGTCTACAAGCCGAACCTCTCGCTCATAGTCAGCAACGACGGGGGCAAGAGCTTCTCTAACATCACGGGCGGCACGCACGGCGACCACCACGACCTTTGGATCAACCCGGCGAACACGGATCACCTCATCGCGGGCGACGACGGCGGCCTCTGGTACAGCTACGACGGCGGCAACCGCTGGTGGAAGGCGCAGAACCTGCCCATCTCGCAGTTCTACCACGTGAGCGTGGATAACGAGCGGCCGTACCAGGTCTACGGCGGGTTGCAGGACAACTCCTCCTGGGTCGGGAAGTCCGCTCACCCGGGCGGCATCACCAATGCGCAGTGGGAGAACATGTACGGCGGCGACGGCTTCTGGATGTTCGCAGACCCGACCGAGCCCGACTACCTCTACGCCGAGTACCAGGGCGGCGGCATCGCGCGCATCAACCGCAAGACGCACGAGACGCGCGACATCAAGCCGCTCCCGCAATACAAGGAGGGCAAGCTCCGCTACAACTGGAACACTCCCATCCACCTCTCGCCCACCCAGAAGGGCACCATCTACTTCGGCTCGCAGTTCCTCTTCCGCTCGCGCGACCGAGGGCAGACTTGGGAGCGCATCTCGGGCGACCTGACCACGAACGACCCCGAGAAGCAGAAGCAGGAGCAGTCGGGCGGCGTCACCGTGGACAACTCCGCGGCCGAGATGCACACGACCATCTACGCCATCGCCGAGTCGCCCAAGAACGGCAACGTCATCTGGGTCGGCACGGACGACGGCAACGTGCAGGTCACGCGCGACGGCGGCAAGACCTGGACGAACGTCGTCGGGAACGTCCGCGGCATCCCGAAGAACGCGTGGGTCTCCTACATCGACGCCGGGCGCTTCGCGGAGGGGACGGCCTTCGTCACCTTCGACGCGCACACCTTCGGCGACATGAAGCCGTACGTCTACAAGACCGAGGACTTCGGCAAGACGTGGACGGCGCTCATCCCCGCGGGCTCGCCCGTGCGCGGCTTCGCGCACGTCGTCCGGCAGGACCTCGTCAACGACGACTTGCTCTTCGTCGGCACCGAGTTCGGCCTGTGGGTCTCGCTCGACGGCGGGGGGCGCTGGGCGCAGTACAAGGGCGGCGACCTGCCCTCCGTGCCCGTGCGCGACATCGTCATCCACCCGCGCGACCACGACCTCGTCATCGGCACGCACGGCCGCGGCATCTGGATCGTGGACGACATCACGCCCCTGCGCGCGCTCACTTCGGACGCGCTGGCGAAGGACGCCTTCTTCATCGAGAGCCGCCCGACCGTGCAGTCCATCTCGGGCGGCGGAGGCTGGCCCGTCGGCGACGCCGAGTTCGTCGGCCCGAACCCGACGACCGACGCCGTCCTCACATACTACCAGCGCCGCCGGCACATCTTCGGCGACCTGAAGATCGAGGTCTTCGACCCCGCGGGCAAGCTGCTGAAGGTCATCCCGAGCAGCAAGCGCCGGGGTCTGAGCCGCATAACCTGGGCGATGCGGCTCGACCCGCCGAAGGTGCCGCCGGCGGCGACGGCGGCCTTCGGCGCGGCCTACGGCCCCCGCGTGCTGCCCGGCACCTACACGGTGAAGATGACGAAGGACAAGGAGGTCTACACGACCGAGCTGAAGGTCGCGCCCGACCCGCGTTCGACGCACACGGCCGAAGACCGGCGGCAGCAGTTCGACCTCGCGCTCAAGCTGCACAGACAGCTCGGCGAGATGTCTTTCGCCGTGGACAAGATCAACGGGCTGCGGCTGGCGCTGGACGACCGTGCGTCGAAGCTCCCCGCGGGAGACCCGCTGCGCGCGCGCCTGCAAGCGGCCTCGGCGCAGGTGGACGAGCTGCGCCGGAAGATCGTCGCCACCAAGGAGGGCGGCGCCATCACCGGCGAGGAGCGCCTGCGCGAGTTCCTGACCGAGCTGTACGCCAACGTCGTCTTCTACGAAGGCCGCCCCTCGCAGACGCAGGTCGAGCGCACCGACGCCCTCGCCCGCGAGCTGGCCGACGTGGTCAGAGACTTCGACGCCTGGACCTCGAAGGAGCTTTCGACTCTGAACTCCGAGCTGTCGGCGAAGAACCTCGCGCCGCTCAAGCCCCTCTCCCGCGAGGAGTGGGAGAAGGTCAGCGCCCGGCCGACCTCATCGCCGTCGCCGTCGGCGCTGAGACAGATGCGCGACGCGTTCTGACATAGCTGTCAGAACCGCCCGCGGTAGCGGGCGGCCCTTTGGTATCCGGCTGGTGCGGGTAACAACGGGCCGCACGCTACCGCGGGCGGTTCTGACCTTGTTATCTTTACTTCTCGCTCGCCCTGTTTCCCAGCAGCTCCCTCACCGCCGCGTCGAGCTGCGAGTCCCGGTCCGTGTAGCTCTCGCCGAAGGGTCTTTCGACAGGCACGTCCACGGGGCGGGGGTTGCGCTCCATGTTGACGCCCTCGGCCGTCTCGATGCGGATGAAGGGCAGGCGGAAGACCGTCCCGTCGAGGAGCTGTATGTCCGAGGTGTAAATGATCCAGCCGGAGGTGGGCTCGCCCACGACCTTGCCGAGCTTCAGACTCCGGTAGCCTTCCGTGAAGTCCTCCGCGTCGGAGAGCGAGTACTGATCCGTGACGAGCACCGTCGGCAGCTCTAGCGCGCGCTGGCCCAGGTAAGGCCGCGCCGGGGCCGCCGCGAACCCGCGCGGCGTCATCCGCAGGTAGCTGCGGCGCGCGAGCACGTCGATGGCGTAGACGTTGACGAAGCCGCCGTTGTTATGGCGCACGTCCACGACCACGCCCTCCTTCGACTGGTTCTCCGCGTCGAGGTCCAGGTAGAGCTGCGAGAGCGACGCCGAAGACATGTCGTACATGTGCACGTAGCCGAGGCGGCCGCCGCTCACGCGCTCGACGTAGGCGCGCCGCTCGTCAACCCACTTGCGGTAGCGGAGCCCCTTCTCCGTGTTGAGGTTGACCGGCCGCACGTCCAACTCTTTCCTGTCAGCGCCTTCGGCCGAGGAGGCGACCGTCAGCGTGGTGCGCCGCCCGACCTTGTAGTTGAGCAGCTCTTCGAGGCTCGTGCGCGAGTCGATGGCGCGGCCGTCTACGGCCAGCAGGTACTCGCCCGGCCTCACCGCCCGCGCCCGGTCGTGGGCCGAGGCGTCGCGCGCGACCGCCGCGGGGCCGAGCGGGATGACCTCGCTGACGCGCAGCCTGCCCGTGCGCTCGTACTCGGCGCGGTCGAAGTCGAGGCCGAGCCGCCCCGTGTTGACCTGCACCGCGCTTAACGGGCCGGAGACGCCGAGGTGCGAGGCGTTCAGCTCGCCCACCATCAGACGCATCAGACGCCGCAGCTCGTCGGTCGTGCGCGCCCCCGCGACGTAGGGCTCGACCTCCGAGCGCAGCCCGCGCCAGTCAACGCCGTGGTACTGCGGGTCGTAGAAGTTGTCGCGCATCAGCTCCCAGCCCTGCTCGAAGACCTCCATCTTCTCGCGCGCGAAGTCCACGTCCAGCTCGGCCGCCACCGCCAGCGCGCGCGGCGGCTGCCGCTGGTCGAGCGGCGCGACCTGTATGCGCCCGTTCTCAATGTAGAAGACCTGCTGGCTGTCGGGCGAGAACTGCGCGTCCACCTTGAAGCCGGGCGTGGAGGTGAGCTGCCGCGCGACCGCCGGCTCGCGCGAAAGCTCGTCGAGCGGGTAGAGGTAGATGTTCGGCTGGCCGACCGCGCCCGCCAGCATCAGGAGGTACTTCCCGTCCGGGCTCACCGTCTGGTAGTACACGTCCACGCCCACCGGCAGGAGGCTCAGGCGTCGGCGTATGCCTTCAAAGACGACCTCGACCGGCTTCTTCTCCGCCCCGGGCTGTCCCCTCCCCGCAGCGCCTTCGGGGCGCGCCGGGGTCGGGCTCGGCGCGGGTTGTGTGTTTGGCTCTGCCGGGGTCGGCGTCGGCGAGGGCGTCGGCGTCGGCGTGGTCTGCGGCGCGATCTCCTGCCGCCGCAGAGTGGGCGAGACGGTCTTGGGCGTCTCCTCCCTGAAGAGGTCTCGGAACTGGTCTTCGCGGAAGCGCGGCGTGCGCGGGATGAGGTCAACTCTTGCGACCTGCCCCGCCTCCGTCCGCTGCCCCGTGTCGAAGAGGATGAAGGTGCCGTCCGTGCTCCAGGAGACCGTGTTGCTCCCCGAGTTGGCGAGGAAGCTGACGGGTCGCCCCTTCCCGTCGCCCTCGACCTGCGCGACGTAGACGTTGCGGAAGAGCTTCTGGCCGACCGGCATGTACGCGACCCACCTGCCGTCGGGCGAGAAGGCGTACGGCCGGTCGGGGCTCAGGGGCGGGCGCGAGAAGCTGCCCGCGGCGACCACGCGCTCCTGCTTTGACTCCATGTTGAGCGCGCGCAGTTCCTTCCCCGCGCGCAGGAAGGCGAGCCACTTGCCGTCCGGCGAGAAGCGCGGCGTGTCGTCCGGCTGGGGCGCGTTAGTCAACTGCGTCTCGGCGTTCGTGCCGAAGTCGTAGACGAAGAGCTGGCCGTGCCCGTTGCGCTCCGAGACGTAGGCGAGCCTTCGGCTGTCGGGCGACCAGACGGGCTGCGACTCGGGAGCGGGCGTCGTCGTCACGCGCACCGCGTCGCCGCCGTCCGCGGACGACGCGGCGAAGACCTCGCCGCGCGCGACGAACGCGACCTTCTTGCCGTCGGGCGAGAGCGCGAGGTCCTGCAACTGATCCGTCTGCCGCACGCGCTCGACCGCGGGCCCCGAGGGCGCGCCGCGCAGGGCGATGCGCACCTCGGCCGCGCGCCCCGAGTCGGTCTCCATGCGCCAGATGCCGTAGCCGCGCTCGAAGACGATGGTGCGCCCGTCGTAGGAGATGCTCGGCCAGAGGACGCGCCCCGAGGTGAACTTCGTCAACTGCGCGGGCCGCCCGCCGACGTTCAGCTTCCAGATGTTCTCGGCCCCGCCGCGGTCGGACATGTAGTAGAGGCTCTTGCCGCCCTCGCCCCACATCGGCCAGACCTCCTTCGCCTCGCCGTCTGTGAGCTGTTCGTACTTCGAGGTCGAGTGCTCGCGCATCAGCATGATGGCCGACTCGTCGATGTGCGCGCGGCCGTGCCGCCACCACTGCCCGAAGCCGCGGCCGACGAAGGCGAGCGTAGAGCCGTCGGGCGCGGGGGCCGCCGCCCACTCGTTCGCGTAGCGGTCGGCCGAGACCTGCATCGCCGTGCCGCCTTCTGCCGGGACGCGGTACACGTCGTTGCTCGCGCCGATGTCGCGCGCCGTCGAAGAGTAGTAGAGCCAGCGGCCGTCGTGCGACCAGGCGTCGAGTTGTTCGACGCCGTCGTCGAAGGTGACGCGCCGCACCTCCCCCGAGGCGAAGTCGAGCACGTAGAGGTCGCCGTTGCCCGTGCGGGTCGAGACGAAGGCGAGCCGGCGGCCGTCGGGCGAGTAGAGCGGCTTCAGCTCGGTCGCCGGGTGCGAGACGAGCAGGCGCGCCTCGCCCCCCTCGGCCGGGGCCGTCCAGATGTCGCCGCCCGACACGAAGGCGATCTCCCTCCGGTCGGGCGAGATCGACGGCTCGTAAAAGTACGGCCGCGGCTCGGCCTTCGCCGCCGGTGTGCTCTGTGCCGGCGCGACTCTGACACTCGAAAACAGGAGCAGCGCGACGAGCAGGCACACGCGGGGATTCTTGACTGTGAACATTCCACCTCCGAAAACAGTACCGCGAGCGGTAGCGAGCGGGTCGTCGTTACGTGGGGCGGGCCGCGCGTCGCAGCACGCACCCGCTCGCTACCGCTCGCGGTACTGTTATTTTTAGACGAAAGCCGAGATGATGAACGAGCAAATTTTCAAACGTGCAGTGAATATACGTGTATTCTGCTCATGAGTTCAAAAGCGGGTGCGGGTGACATCAGAGACGCGATTGATGTCACCCGCACCCGCTCGCTACCGCTCACGGTACTGATTGAAGTCGGGCAGCGGGACGTCCTGGCCGTCCACGACGTATGCGACGGCCCTTTCAATACTCCGCTCAGTCCACAAGTAACGCCGGCTGCCGCCCTCGGCCCAGGGGCTGTGCCGGTGCGGCCAGCAGCCACGCTCTCTCATCATGCGTGTCGCGTTGGCTTTGAAAGCCTTCAGCACCGGTTCCGGGCGACAGTCGGCGGAGACGACCGCGTGAACGTGATTAGTTCTGACATTAACGGCACGTAATAGCCATCCGCGCGCCTCGCAAGTCTCCCGCACGGCAGCCTCGGCCGCGGCGCGCCTACTGGCGTCGAGGATGACAGGCTCATGCCGCAGATTTTGGGTGTTGTGCTGCTCCCAACGCTCGTTGGGTGGGATCAGTTCTGTCCCGTAAACATTATGATGCCGATCAATAGAGCCTCGCTCGTCGCCGTGCAGCCACGTGCCGTAACAGCGAAACGTGATGAGGAACGCCAGAGGGAGCATGGCAACAGAACCGCGAGCGGTGGCGAGCGGGTGCGGGTTATCCGGCGGGTGTCGTCAGTGTAACACGAACCCGCTCGCTACCGCTCGCGGTTCTGTTTGTGCTACTTATCCATTCGATGTCGGTTCTGCTCATCTTCGTGGACGGCCTCGGCGTCGGGACGCGGGGGCTTCACAACCCGCTTTACGTGCTGGGGGAGCGGGCCGCGCCGCTCGCCGTGTTCGAGGACGAGGAGCTGGCCGTGCCCTTCGGCGGGATGCTCGCGCGCACCGACGCGCGGCTCGGCGTCGAGGGGCGTCCGCAGAGCGCTTCGGGGCAGACGACCATCCTGACGGGCGTCAACGTCCCCGGCCTGCTCGGCTACCACAAGCAGGGCTTCCCCAACGAGCGGATGCGCGAGGTGCTGCGCGAGCACTCGCTCTTCCTGCAACTCAAAAAGCTCGGGCCCGGCCCCGACCTCTTCTCCAACGCGTATCCCCCGCAGTTCTTCGTCAAACGCCCGCGCTGGGTCGCGGCCACGACGGTCGCCGTCGAGACGGCGGGCCTCCCCTTCCGCACCTTCGACGATTTGAAGGAGGGGCGCGCTCTCTTCCACGACTTCACCAACCGCCCGCTCGCCGGGCGCGGCGTCGGCGTCAACGAGCGCACGCCCGAGGAGGCCGCCGCCGTCCTCGCGCGCCTCGCCGCCGGACACCGCTTCACGCTCTACGAGCACTTCATCGCCGACCGCGCCGGGCACGAGCAGGACGAGCGGCAGGCGCTCACGATCCTCGAAGAGCTGGCGCGCTTCGTCCGGACAACTCTTTCGCTGGTTGACCTCGCGCGCACGACCGTCCTGCTCACGAGCGACCACGGCAACGTCGAAGACCTCTCGACGCGCAACCACACGCTCAACCCCGTGCCGACGCTCGCCTGGGGGCGGGGCAGAGAGAGGGTCGCGCGCCGCGTCCGCACGCTCGCGGACATCACGCCCACGATCCTCGAAATCCTGAAGGAAGAGGACGCCGCACAGTGACCCCTTCAACCGATGAGCCGCGCGCCGAGTCCGCGGTCGAGACGGGGCCGGACGGACAGCCCGTCAACGACCCCCGCGAAGTCTTCGGCTGGATGCTCTACGACTGGGCCAACTCGGCCTTCTACACGACGGTCGTGGGCGCGCTGCTCGGCCCCTACCTCATCGCGCTCGCGCAGGCCGACGTGGGCAAGACCGGCGTGGTGCTCGACCTCGGCTTCCTGGGTCAGGTGACGGCGCAGTCCTTCTACCAGCTCTTCGTCGCCGTCGCGGTCGGCTCGCAGGTCTTGCTCCTGCCGATTGTCGGGGCCATCGCCGACTACTCGAACCTGAAGAAGCGTTTGATGGCCGTCTTCTGCTACACGGGCGTCGTGGCGACGTGCCTTCTCTTCTTCGTGACGGGGAAGCTCTACCTTCTGGGAGGGGCGCTTTTCGTCGTCGCCAACCTCTGCTTCGGCGGGGCCGTCGTCCTCTACAACTCTTTCCTGCCGGAGATCGTGACCGAAGACCGGCGCGACAAGGTTTCGAGCCGCGGCTTCGCGCTCGGCTACCTCGGCGGCGGGCTCCTGCTCGCGCTCAACTTCCTGATGGTCGGCGTCGCGCCGCGGCTGCTCGCGCCCTACGGGTACACCGAGGGCCAGGCCAGCGGGCTCGCCGTCCGCCTCTCGCTCCTGTCGGCGGGCGTCTGGTGGGGCTTCTTCGCCTTCTTCGCGTTCCGCCGCCTGCGCGCGCGCAACATGCCGCGGCGACTGCCGCCCGGCAAGGGCTATCTGAGCGCGGGCTTCGCCGAACTCCTCGACACCTTCCGCGAGCTGCGCCGCCTGCCGCACACGCTGAAGTACCTCGTCGCGTACCTGCTCTACAACGACGGCATCCAGACGGTCATCGGCTCGGCCGCCGTCTTCATCGCCGCCGAGCTGTTCGAGGGGGGCTTGGACAACCCAGACGCACCGACCTTCGTCCTCAGCATCTTCCTCTTCGTGCAGTTCATGGGCATCGGCGGGGCGCTGCTCTTCGAGCGCGTCGCGCGGCTGCTGGGGACGAAGCGGGCGATCATCGTCTCGCTCGTCATCTGGGCGGGGATCGTTATTTACGCCTTCGGCTTCTTCGAGACGCGCGCGCAGGCGTGGGTGATGGCGGGCGTGATCGCCGTCGTGCTCGGCGGGTCGCAGGCGCTCTCGCGCTCGCTCTTCTCGCAGATGATCCCCGAGGGGCGCGAGGCTTCGTTCTTCGGCATCTACGAGGTCTCGGAGCGCGGCACCTCCTGGCTGGGGCCGCTCGTCTTCAGCGTCGTCGTCGCGCGCACGGGCTCGTTCCGCTACGCAATCCTCTCGCTCATATTCTTCTTCGTCTCCGGCCTGCTCCTCCTCGCCCTCACGGACACCGCCCGCGCCATCCGCGAGGCCGGGAACGAGCCCGCGCCGTCGAGCGACGAATGAAGGAAGTAGGCAGTTGGCAGATGGCAGTAGGCAGTTCATCCCCGAAGGGGATACAGATAATAGCCGGGGGCAGAGCGAAGACGCATAGCGTCTGAGCGCCGCCCCCGGAAATCGGTAGCAAACGTTCTGACCCTGAAAGGGTCGCACGCCGTAACGTAGGTGCGACCCTTTCAGGGTCGGATTCATCTTGCGTGGCTGACCGGGGGTGGCGCTCGCCTGCGGCTCGCTTACCCCCGGCTATTGTCTTCGTCCCCTCCGGGGACTAACTGCCTACTGTTCTCTTACAGCGTGAAGTTGAAGCTGAGGTAACCGGTGACGCGGACGGGCCTGCCGTCGATTTCGGTCGGGTTGAACTTCCAGCGGCGCGCGGCCTCGACGGCGGCCTGCTGTAGCTGCTGCGGCCCCTCGGCGCGGATGACCGACTCGACCTCGCCCTTCTCGTTGACGACGAGGAAGACCGTGACGCTGCCGGTGACGCGCGCGGCGCGGGCGATTGTCGGGTAGGTCGGCTGCGCGCGCGACCGGGCCTTGGCGACCAAAGAGCCGACGGCCACGGGAGAGTTATCGGCCCTCGCGGCCGGGGGCTGTTGCGCCGGAGGCTGTGCGTCGGGCGGGGTCGCGTTCGCGGGGGTCGCGTTCGTGCGTTGCCCGGCGGCGGGCTGTGCGGTCGTCCTCTGGGCGTTGTTCGGCGAAGTGGCGGGCGCGCCGGTCTTCGACGCGGCCGCGGTCGGCGGGGGCGCGGGGCGCGCGGCCGGGATGGCGCTGATGCTGGCGATGCGCGTCTCGGAGGCGAAGAGGTGCTGGCGCGCCTCTGAGACCTCCGACTGCCAGCGCGCTCGATCCTGGTCGTGGCGCGCGATGCGCATGCGCACGGTCGCGGCGTCTTCCAGGAGCGCCGCCGCGTCGAGGCCGCGCGTGCCGTCCGTGCCGCCCTTCAACTGCTCGGCGCGGAGGGCGCGCGCCTGCTCGACCACGCGTTCGAGCAGCACGCGCAGGTTCTCCACGTCGCTCGCGGCGTCGGGCGGGAGTTCCGAGGCGTCGGCGACGTTGACGCCGAACGAGCGGTAGCGTTCGAGGTGCGTGCGCACCGCGTTGACGGTCTGCCCCGCGAGCGCGAAGTAGAAGTGGGTCGCGGCGTCGCCGGCCTGTCTGGCGGGGCGCGCCTTGAAAGCCTCTTCGAGCAGCCCGGCCGCGCGCTGGTAGTCGGGCATCTCGACGAAGATGGCCATCAGGAGCAGGCGCGACACGTCCCTAACCGCCTCCTCCTTCGTCGCCGCCCGCAGGCTCTCGAGTTCCGCCGCCGCCGCGGCCAACTTGCCGATGGCCGCGAGCGCGCGGGCGCGGTTGAGCCGCTTCTGCGTGGCCTCCGCCTCGGCCGCGGCCGGGTCGGGCGTGGGCTGCGCGTCGGCGGCCTGGGTCGTGACCTGCGCTTCGAGCGGTTGCGTCTGCGCGCGCGAGAGGGCGACGCCGAGGGACAGAGATAGAATGATGCCGACGGACAGACGGATAGGGGATACCGGCCGAGATGAATTCACTATTAACGACTCCGTAAATTCAAAAGCGAGCATTAACGCTCGCCTGAGGAGATAACAAGTTGGCCCACATTATGCCCCGAAGGGATGTAGGAAGGCAAAAGGCCGTGAACCGTAAACCGTAATCCGTGACAGGAAGAACATCCGTCTTCTCCCGTCACGGTTCACGGCTTTTATTGCCTTTTACCTTCCGGAGCTGAGGCTCCGGCTGATGCGCTCGCGGATGGCGCGCGCCTTCTGCCTGATGAGGGCTTCGTCGAGGGTGAGCAGGCGGCGCTCGCGCATGACGACGCGCCCCTCGATGACGACCGTGCGCACGTCCGACGCCTTCGTCGCGTAGACGAGGTGCGAGTAGACGTTGTAGCGCGGCGTCTGGTGCAGAGAGTCCAGCCCGACGACGACGATGTCCGCGCGCTTCCCCTCTTCGAGCGAGCCGATGTCGCGCTCCATGTGCAGCGCGCGCGCACCATTGATGGTCGCCATCGCCAGGGCCTCCTCGGCCGTGACGACCTTAGGGTCGTTCGAGGAGAGCTTGTGCAGCTTCGCCGCGTAGTCCATCGCCTCCCACATGTCGAGGTCGTTGTTCGACGCCGCGCCGTCGGTGCCGAGCCCCAGCGCCACTCCCGCCTTCAGCATCTGCGGCACGGGCGCGACGCCCGACGCGAGCTTCATGTTCGACTCGGGGTTGTGGACGGAGCCGACGTTGTGCTGCCTGAGCAGTCTGACCTCGTTCTCGGTCAGGTGAACCGTGTGTGCGGCGACCGTGCGCGGGGAGAGGAATCCGATGCGCGCGAGGTACTCGACGGGGCTCGCGCCGTGGTCGCGCGTCACGTCCTCGACCTCCTTGCGCGTCTCGGCGACGTGCGTGACGACGGGCGCGCCCGTCCGGTCGGAGAAGGCGCGCACCTCCCGCAGGTGCGCCTCCGAGACGGTGTAGGGCGCGTGCGGGGCGATGGCGGCGGTGATGAGCTTGTTGCCCTTCCAGCGCGCGACGAAGCGCTCGGCGTAGCGCATCGCGTCGGGCCAGGTCTTGTTGTCGGGCACGGGGAAGTCGATGACGGTCTCGCCGAGCAGGGCGCGCACGCCCGCGCGCTCGGTCTCCTCAGCGATGGCGTCCTCGAAGTAGTACATGTCGCAGTAGGTGGTCGTGCCGCCGCGGATCATCTCGGCGAGGCCGAGCTGCGTGCCGGCGCGGACGAACTCCTCGGTGACGTTCTTCGCCTCGGCCGGGAAGATGTACTTCGTCAGCCACTCGTTGAGGTCGAGGTCGTCGGCCAGCCCCCGGAAGAGCGACATCGGGACGTGCGTGTGGCCGTTGATGAGTCCGGGGATGACGGCGCTGCCGCGCGCGTCGATTGTCTCGCGCGCGGTGTAGCGCCCCGTGACTTCGGCCCGCGTCCCCACGGCGACGATGCGCCCGTTGGCTACGGCGACCGCGCCGTCCTCGATGACGCGCCTCTGCGCGTCCATCGTCACGACCGTCCCGCCGCTGACGATGAGGTCAACGCGCCGCGGCCTCTGCACGGCCGCGGCCGAAGGCGGCGCGACGAACAGAACCGTCTGCACGACCAGAACACAGGCGGCCAGTATCCGAAGGGAATGTCTGCTCATATCAGGAAGGTTACAGTTTCTTCTTCTCTATCATCCGGCACGCGGAGTCGAGGAGCCGCTGCATCATCAGCGACCGCAGCTCCTGCCACTCCTCATCGCCGCCGGCCTTGTAGACGTGGACGGGCGCGCCCTTCGCGTCGAGGTAGACCGTCGAGGAGAGGCGGTACTCCTGCTCCCTGCACTGAATCTCCAAGTCCTCGACGACGGTCTTGAACTTCGTGCCCGGCTTTCCTGGCAGCGGTCGCGGCTTTTTGAAGACGGTGCGGAACCTCACGCGCCCGAAGTTGCCGAACGAGAGCTGTATCTCCTCCATCTCGATGACGGCGTCGTCGAAGGTGTAGACGCGCACCCACTTGCTCTTGCGCTGCGCCGCGGCCGTGCCGAAGAGCGTGAGCGCCACGAGGATGGCCCCGAATCGCATAACAGCCCGCGTGGCCGGTCACGCCTCCCGCTTCACTTCTTGTCCGCGCCGGTCTCTTCGAGGAAGCCCGCGTCGAAGGGGTGCGGGAGCAGCTCGCGCATCTGGAACGTCTCCGTGTCGCCGCGCAGGTTGGCGAGGACGACGGGGATGTCGCCGCAGAACTCCCAGATGACCTGCCGGCACGCGCCGCACGGCGGAGTCAGGCGCTCCGTGTCCACGACGACGCAGAGGCGTTTGAACTTGCGCCGGCCCTCGGAGAGCGCCTTCCAGATGGCGACGCGCTCGGCGCAGATGGTCTGCTCGTAGGCCGCGCTCTCGACGTTGCAGCCGGTGTAGACGCCGCCCTCGGCTTCGAGCGCCGCGCCGACGCAGAAGTTCGAGTAGCGCGCCAGCGCGCACTGCCGCGCGTCGGTGGCGAGCCTGATGATCTCTTCTAAGTCCAACTTACTCACTTACCCTCCCTGCTCGACGCGCAGGCCGACGCCGACCGCCGCCCCACCGGCGCGCGTGCGGCGCGCGTCGGCGAGCCTTTCGCGGATGCGCCCCGAGATGAGGCTGATGCTGACGAGGTTGTGACCGCCCTCGGGGATGATGACGTCGGCCGAGCGCTTCGACGGCTCGACGAACTGCGTGTGCATCGGCCGCACGGTGGCGAGGTACTGCTCGATGACCGACTCGACGGTGCGCCCGCGCTCGGCCACGTCGCGGCGGAGCCGCCGGATGAAGCGGATGTCGTCGGGCGTGTCCACGTAGACCCTGATGTCCATCTCGTCGAGCAGGCGCGGCTCGGCGAAGATGAGGATGCCCTCGATGATGATGATCGGTTGCGGCTCGACGCGCAGGGTCTCCGGGCGGCGCGAGTGCGTCTTGAAGTCGTAGAGCGGCAGCTCCACCGCCTGCCCCTCCTTGAGCGCCCGGAGGTGGCTGATGAGCAGGTCGTTGTCGATGGCGTCCGGGTGGTCAAAGTTGACGACGTTCCTGATGTCGAGCGGGAGCTGGTCGAGGTTGCGGTAGTACGAGTCCTGCTGGAGGAAGACGACCTCGTCCTTGCTCACCGATTCGAGAATCCGGTTAGCAACAGTAGTTTTGCCGGAGCCGGTACCGCCACAAATCCCGATAATCATCAGACGCCTCGGAGAAACTTGTTACTGCAATTTCGGGATGACTCTGCGTAACAGTTCAGCAAAAGTCTCGCGGACGCGCTCGCCGGTCTCGATGACCTCTTCGTGGTTGATGGGCTTGTCCAGCACCCCGGCGGCCATGTTGGTGATGCAGGAGAGGCCGAGGACGCGCAGGCCCATGTGGCGCGCGACGATGGCCTCGGGCACGGTGCTCATGCCGACGGCGTCGGCCCCGAGCAGGCGCATCATGCGTATCTCGGCGGGCGTCTCGTAGGACGGGCCGGTCAGGGCCGCGTAGATGCCGCGCCTCAGTTCGAGCCCCATCTCGCGCGCCTCCGCGATGGCCGCCTCCTGGTACTCGCGGTCGTAGACCTCGGTCATGTCCGGGAAGCGCGGGCCGAAGCGCTCGTCGTTGCGGCCGAGCAGCGGGTTCGTGCCCATCAGGTTCAAATGGTCGCTGATGAGGATGAGCGCGCCCTGCTCGTAGGAGTTGTTCAGGCCGCCCGCCGCGTTCGTCAGCACGAGGCTCTTCGCGCCGAGCAGCCCGAACACGCGGACGGGGAACGTCACCTCTTCGAGCGTGTAGCCTTCGTAGAAGTGGAAGCGCCCCTGCATCGCCGCGACGGTCGCGCCGCCCGCCCGGCCTACGACGAGGCGACCGGCGTGCCCCTCGACGGTCGGCCGCGCGAAGCCCGGAATCTCGGAGTAAGGGATTGCGCGCGCGTCCTCCAGCTCGTCGGCGAACGCGCCGAGCCCGCTCCCGAGGACGAGGGCGACGCGCACGTCCTCGCCCGCGCGCGCGCGTATGAAGCGCGCGGCGTGCTCGGCGCGCTCGTAGAGTGTCTCAGGGTGCTGGCCTTCCTGTGCGCTCACTTGTCCTGCTCGCCCTTATCCTTTTCGTCGAAGAACATGACGTTAATTACTAACACGATGGCGCCGAGGGCCGCCAGCAGGAAGAAGATGATGGCGATGGCCGGGTAGCCGAGGATCGTCCAGCTCGACTCGACCCGCATCATCAGCGCCGCCCCGACGATGAGCGCCGCGAGCAGCAGACCCACCGTGATGCGGTTGGCTATCTTGTGGAGGCTCGCAAGCAAGCTGTGCTCGTCGATGACGTCGGCGTTGATGCGGATGCCCTCCGACGTCAGCGTGTCCACGAGCTGGTTGACGCGCGCCGGCAGCTTGTCCACGAACTCCTTCAGCTCCAGCACCGTCCCGTAGAGGTTGCCGGCCGAGAGGCTCTTCCGGAAGCGCCGCTCCATGATGACGTCGGCGTAGGAGCGGATGGCGAAGTTCGGGTCGAACTTCGGGTCGAGCGTGTGGACGACCTGGTCGAGGTTGAGGAGCGCCTTGGCGATCATCGTGAACTCGGAGGGCAGGCGGAAGTTCGACTCGCCCGCGATCTGCTGGATGCGCAGCACGACCTTCCCCGCGTCGAGGTTCTCCAACTGCGCGTTCTGGTTCTCGAGCACGAGGTCGGCCACCGCGCGGCGGAACGACTTTTCGTCGAAGCCGGGCTTGGCCTCGCCCATCTTGATGGTGATGTCGGCCGTGTCGTCGCCCTTGCCGTCGCTGATGGCGAGCAGGAGCTGGATGAGCTGCTCCTGCGGGCGCGGCGCGATGCGCGCGACCATGCCGAGGTCGATGAGCGCGATGCGGCGGTCGTCGGTCAGGAAGACGTTGCCCGGGTGCGGGTCGGCGTGGAAGAAGCCGTCGATCAGAATCTGGTGGAGGTACGCCTGGAAGAGGTGCTGCGCGAGCTGGTAGCCGTCGAGGTCGATCTTGGCGAGCGGCGAGAGCATCGTGATCTTCTTGCCGCTGATGTAGTCCATCGTCAGCACGCGGGAGGTGGTGTAGTCCTCGACGGGCTGCGGGACGATGATGCGGTCGAACTCGCGCAGGTTGCTGGCGAAAATGACGAGGTTGCGCGCCTCCAGGCGGTAGTCCAGCTCGCGCAGGAGGTTCTTGCGGAACTCCTCCAGCAGCGGCGCGAACTCGTACTTGCGGCCCGCCTCGGTGTGCGAGTCGAGGAAGGCGGCCATGTCCGAGAGCACGTCCATGTCCTTCGACATCTCCTCGCGGATGCCGGGGCGCTGCACCTTGACGACGACCTCGCGGCCGTCGCGCAGCGCCGCGCGGTGCACCTGGCCGAGCGAGGCGGCGGCGATGGGGCTCGACTCGAAGTAGGAGAACGCCTTCGAGATGCGGACGCCGAGCTCGCTGGCGACGATCTGCTCGACCTCCGTGAACGGGAAGGGCTCGACCTTGTCTTGCAGCCGCGTGAGCGCCTCGATGTAGGGCTGGGGCAGGAGGTCGGCGCGGGTGGAGAGGAGCTGTGCGAGCTTGATGAAGGTCGGCCCCATCCGCTCCACGTCGGCCGAGAGGTTCTCCAGCTTCTCGGGGTCAACCTGCACGTCGGGCTGCGAGCCCTCGATGGCCTCTTCGAGCCCGGCGCTGCGGACGAGGTCGGCGCGGCCGTAGCGCACGAGCAGCAGCGCCATGTCCTTGTAGCGCCGCAGGTGTTCCGGCTTGAGCGAGAGAGCCATAGGATAAGGGTAGACAGTAGTCAGTAGTCAGTAGTCGGTAGAAAAACCCTGTGCACGGTTGTCGGGCTAACGATTAAAGGGGGTTGCCGCTCGGAACTAATTTACTACTGTCTACTGCCTACTGACTACTGTCTACTTCTCTTTTTGGTACGGGATGCCGAGGGCGCGGGGGGCGCGCGAGGTGCCGATGAAGCCGGCGAGGACGACGATGGTCAGCACGTAGGGGATGATCTGGATGAACTGGTTCGGTATCTCCTCGCCGCCGAGGAGGGGGACGCCCTGGAGCTGGATGGCGACGGCCTCTGTGAAGCCGAACAGCAGGCAGGCGAGCATCGTCTGGACGGGCCGCCACTTGCCGAAGATGAGCGCGGCGAGCGCGATGAAGCCGCGCCCGGCGCTCATGTTGCGCGTGAAGAGCGACGACTGGCCGATGGACAGGTAGGCCCCGCCGACGCCGGCCAGAGCGCCCGAGATGAGCACCGCCGCGTAGCGCAGGCGGTTGACGCTGACGCCCGCCGCGTCGGCCGCCTCGGGGTTCTCGCCCACCGCGCGCAGGCGCAGCCCGAAGGGCGTGTAGTAGAGCACGTAGTAGGCCAGCGGCACGAGCGCGGCGGCGATGACGATGGGCGTCCAGGGTATCAGGTTCTCCTGCGGGACCTGCGGCGTCGAGCCCGACGAGAGGAAGAAGGCGCCGCTCAGAAGCGCCGGCACGCCGATCATGAGGATGTTGATGGCCGTCCCCGTCACGACCTGGTCGGCGCGGTAGCGGATGCACGCGACGGCGTGGACGGCCGCAATCGCCATCCCAGCCAGCACCGCCGAGACGAGCCCCACCCACGGGCTCCCCGCCCAGAAGGTCACCGCCGCGGCCGTGAACGCGCCCGCCAGCATCAGCCCTTCGAGCGCGATGTTGATGACGCCCGCGCGCTCCGAGAACATCCCGCCGAGCGCCGCCAACAGCAGCGGCGTCGCCAGCCGCAGGGCCGACAGGAGAAGTCCGAAGTTGAAGATGTCTATGAGATTCATAGGTAGACAGTAGTCAGTAATCAGTAGTCAGCAGAAGAACCGTAACGAATCGTCCGTGTGCCAGTGTCAGCGGCCGCGGCGCGGAGCGCTACTGACTACGGTCTCCTGACTACTCAGATTTTTGACCTCTTCAGCAGTCCGAACCTGCTGAACGGGCCGCGGAAGAGGGCTTCGGCGGCGACGAAGAGGATGACGATGGCCTGCAAGACCTCGACCAGGTCTTTGGTGACCTTCTCGGAGAAGGCGTCCACGAAGATGCCGCCGCGGATGAGCATCCCGAAGAGTATCGCGGCGAGGAAGACTCCGACGGGGTGGTTGCGCCCGAGCAGCGCCACCGCGATGCCGGTAAACCCGTAGCTGGCCGAGAACTCGTGGTAGTAGCGGTAGCGGTAGCCGAGCACCTCGTTGATGCCGACCATCCCGGCCAGCGCGCCCGAGACGGCCATCGCCAGGATGATCTGCTTGCGCACGGAGATGCCGCCGTACTCGGCGGCCGAAGGGTTCGCGCCCGTCGCGCGTATCTCGTAGCCCCACTTCGTCCGCCACAGGAAGACGTAGACGAGCACGCACGCGAGGATGGCGAGCAGGAAGGCGACGTTGAGCGGCAGCCTCTCGGGGAGCCCCGGCACGAACGCGCCGAGGCGAGGGATGTGCGCGGCCTCTCCGACGGCGACGCTCTGCATGATGGGGTCGCCCGGGGCCTTGTAGTAGTACTGCGTGAAGTAGCTGACCAGCGCCACGGCGATGAAGTTGAGCATGATGGTCGTGATGACCTCGTGCGCCCCGAACCGCGCCTTGAGCCAGCCCGGTATCGCGCCCCACGCCCCGCCCGCGACGACGGCCGCCGCCAGCGCCAGCGGTATCAGCAACACGGCCGGCAGGCTCGCCCAGCCATAAGAGATGGGCGAGCCCGCCTGCGGGGTGAAGACCGCCCCGCCGAACTTAATCGCCACCCACGCGCAGGCGAACGCGGCGACGTAGAGCTGCCCCTCCGCGCCGATGTTCAGAAGCCCGCAGCGGAAGGCCACGGCCACCGCCAGCCCCGTGAAGATGAGCGGCGTCGCGTAGAAGAGCGTGTAGCCGATGCCGTCCGGCCACGTCAAGGCGCTCCCCAGCAGCAGCCCGTAGACCTCGAACGGGTTGTCGCCGATGACCCACACGATGACGCCGCCCACGACGAACGCCACCACCACGGCGATGACGGGGAAAAGGAGTTCGCGGAGAAGGTTCATAGGATTAATGGAGTCAGGAGTCAGAAGTCAGAAGAAAAGCCTTCCCAGTTGAACCAGACGATTGTCAGCGTCAACCTTCGCCGGGCGGAGCCTACTGACTACTGACTACTGGCTACTGACTACTATTTTTCTCCCCCCGTCATCAGGAGTCCGATCTCCTCCTGCGTGGACTGCCTGGGGTCAACCTCGCCGACGATGCGGCCGTGGTAGATGACGAGCAGGCGGTCGGCGAGCGAGGTGACCTCCTCCAGCTCGGCCGAGACGAGGAGGATGGCACAGCCCTCGTCGCGCAGCCCGACCAGCTTGCGGTGGATGAACTCGATGGCCCCGATGTCCACGCCGCGCGTCGGCTGCGAGATGAGCAGGAGCTTCGGGTTCAGCCCGAACTCGCGGCCGATGATGAGCTTCTGCTGGTTGCCGCCCGAGAGAGAGCGCGCCGGGAGGTCGGGGTTCGCGGGGCGCACGTCAAAGTCGCCGATGAGCTGCTGGGCGCGCGCGCGGATGCCGCGCAGGTCGAGGAGCGGGCTGGTGCTCACCGCGGGCTTGCGGTAGTGGAGCCCGAGGATCGAGTTCTCCGACAGGTCGAAGTCGAGCAGCAGGCCCCTCCGGTGCCTGTCTTCGGGGACGTGCGCTATCCCGATCTCGTAGCGCTCGCGCGCACTCGTCTTCGTGATGTCGCGCTCGCGGAAGAGGACTTCGCCCCCGACCTGCGCGGCCGGGACGAGCCCCGCGAGCGCCTCGATGAGCTCGGTCTGCCCGTTCCCCTCGACGCCCGCCACGCCGACGATCTCGCCCGCGCGCACCTCGAACGACACGTCGCGCAGGCCGCGCTCGCCGCCGCTCACGGTGACCGTCAGGTGGCGCACGCTCAGCACGGTCTCGCCCGGCCGCGCGTCCGGCTTCTCGACGCGCAGCAGCACGTCGCGGCCGACCATCATCCGCGCCAGCTCGGCCGCGTTCGTCTCCGCGGTCCTGACGCGCCCGACGACGCGGCCGTCGCGCATCACCGTCACGTCGTCCGAGATGGCGAGCACTTCGGAGAGCTTGTGCGTGATGATGATGACGGTCTTGCCCTGCTCGCGCATGCGCCGGAGGATGGCGAAGAACTCTTCGACCTCCTGCGGCGTCAGGACGGCCGTCGGCTCGTCGAGGATGAGCAGGCGCGCGCGGCGGTAGAGCGCCTTCAGCAGCTCGACGCGCTGCTGCTGGCCGACCGAGAGGTCGTGGACGAGGGCGTTCGGTTCGACCGACAGGCGGAACTCGTTCGAGAGCGCGCGTATCTCCTCGGACGCCTTCGCCAGGTCTATCGCGGCGGCCGAGCCGGGCTCCGCCCCGAGCACGATGTTCTCGGCCACCGTCATCGTGTCCACCAGCATGAAGTGCTGGTGCACCATGCCGATGCCGAGCCGGATGGCGTCGTGCGGCGTCTCGATCCGGCGCGGCTCGCCGTCAACGATGATTTCGCCGGAGTCGGCCGTGTAGAAGCCGTAGGCGATGCGCATCGCCGTGGACTTCCCCGCCCCATTCTCGCCGACGATGGCGTGAATCGTCCCCGGCTCGACCCGTATGTCGATGTGGTCGTTCGCCAGCACGTCCCCGAAGCGTTTGGTGATGGCCCTTAATTCAAGCATGTGTTTCCGGCGACTAACCCCACCACTCCTTCGTCCTCCACCCGTGGCGCAGGTATATCACGACCACCGTCACCGAGGCGCTGAGCAGCAGGCGCATGACGCCGTCGAGCAGCGTCGCCCCCGGCAGGAGCGTCCCTTCGCCCAGCATCCCCGTCACCCAGTAGAGCGAGCCGAAGAGAATCGCGTCCACGAACAGGTCGATGGGCTCGTACGGGTTCTTCGCGCCCCCTTTGACGTGCGCCCCGGGCGGCTCGGGCGCGGGGAGGGGCGGCGGCGGCGCGAGGCTGCGGTGCATCAAGACCAGCTCGGCCGCCGCCAGCGCCTCGCTGCGGTACTGCGCGCGCTCGACGGTCAGGATTCGCAGGAGCACCTCGTCGTCGTACTTGACGAAGCGCTGGTACAGTTCTCTCTCCCCTGCGAGCACGGCTACTGCAACATCGCGTCGGTGACTTTAATCTCGCCGGCGATGATCTTCCGCTTGGCCTCCTCGGCCTGCTGGAGCACTTCGGGGCGGATGAGCGGCTTATTGAACTGATCCATCGAGTAGGCGACGCCTTCGACCTCAAGGCCGTAGGTGTGGAAGCCGCCCTTGAACTGCCCCTTCACCACGTCGGAGACGATCTGGTAGACGGCGTTGTCCACGCGCTTGACCATGCTGGTGAGGACGAAGCCGGGCTTGACGCCGTTCTGGTTCGAGTCCACGCCGATGACGAAGCGGTTGGCGCGCCCCGTCGAGTCGCGCCCGGCCTGCTCGACGGCGTCGAAGGCCCCGAGGCCGGAGTTGCCGGCGGCGGTGAAGATGACGTCTGCGCCCTTGTCGATCTGCGCGAGCGCCAGCTCCTTGCCCCGCCCGGGGTTGTTCCACGCGCCGTCGGTGACGCCGACGTAGTTGGTGATGACGCGCGCGTCCGGCCGCGCGGCCTTCGCCCCCTCCTCGTAGCCCTTGGCGAAGCGGTGGATGAGCGGGATGTCCATGCCGCCGATGAAGCCGAGCACGCCCGTCTTCGACTCCTTCGCGGCGATCATGCCGACGAGGTAGGAGCCCTCGTGCTCCTTGAAGACGAGCGAGGCGACGTTCGGCAGTTGGCTCGCGCCGTCCACGATGGCGAAGTTGATGTTCGGGTAGTCCTTCGCCACGATCTCCATGATGGGGGCCTGCGCGAAGCCGACGCCGATGACGAGGTCGTAGCCGCGCTCGGCGAACGCGCGCATCGCGGGCTCGATCGAGGTCGGGTTGCCCGGCTCCACGTCGCGCAGCATGATGCCCAGGCTCGGCTTGTCGCAGGGCGTGCCGTCCTGCTTGCGCCCCGTCTCGGCGCACTTGACGCCCTCGTAGGCGGCGGCGTTGAAGGAGCGGTCGTCCTTGCCGCCGATGTCGAAGACGATGCCGACGCGGACTTTGCCCCTCTCCTCCGCGCGCAGTTCTTGTTTGCAAGACGTGCCGCCAACCAGGAGGGCGCACACGAGGGCCGCGACCAGTAACACTCTCAGCTTCATTGCGCGATTACTTCCTTGATGAGTTCCGGGACTTGAACGGGTGCCGCATCGCCGACCGTGTACGCGGCGCGGATGCGCGCGGCCGCCGCTTCGGCGTGCGCGCCCGCGCGGCAGTAGAGCAGGCCGAGCGGCTCGCCCGCGCTCACCTGCTGGCCGACACGCGCGCGCGCCGTGTAGCCGACCGCGAAGTCTATCTCGTCCACGACGCGCGCGCGGCCGCCGCCGACTGCGGCCACCGCGCGGCCGACCTCCGCCGCGTCAATCGCCTCGACGTAGCCCGCGTGCTCGGATTCTACCCTGACTTCCTGCACCGTCAAGTCCGTAAGCATTTGAGGGTCGTCGCACACCCGCGGGTTGCCGCCCTGCTCCTCGACGTTGCGCCGGAAGCGTTCGAGCGCCGCGCCCGACTGAAGCGCGCGGCTCACCTTCTGCCGCGCCTCTTCGAGCGTGGCGGTCACGCCCGACAGCGCGACCATCCGCGCGGCCAATTCCAACGACAGGTCGCGCACGTCGCGCGCCTCGTCGCCCGCCTCGCCGCGCATAATCGCGATACACTCCTGCACTTCGTTCGCGTTGCCGACGGCCCCGCCGAGCGGCTGGCTCATGTCGGTCAGGAGCGCCTCCGTTTGGACGCCGCACGAGTGGCCCGTGCGGACGAGCGCGCGCGCCAGCGCCTTGGCGCGCCCCTCGTCGCGCATGAAGGCCCCGCTGCCCGTCTTCACGTCGAGCACGAGCGCGCCCAGGCCCGCCGCGAGCTTCTTCGACATGATGGAGGCGACGATGAGCGGGATGGACTCGACCGTCTCGGTCGCGTCGCGCAGGGCGTAGAGCTTCTTGTCGGCGGGCGCGATCTCGGCGGTCTGCCCCATCATCGCGTACCCGACCGATTTCAGGATTCGCCGGAACTCCGGCAGGTCGAGGTGGACGCGGTACCCGGGTATCGCTTCGAGCTTGTCGAGCGTGCCGCCCGTGTGCCCTAAGCCCCGCCCCGAGATCATCGGCACGGCCGCGCCGCACGCCGCGACGAGCGGCGCTATCACCAGCGAGGTCTTGTCGCCGACGCCGCCCGTCGAATGCTTGTCGGCCTTGGGGAGTTCGATCTCCGAGAAGTCGAGCACCTCGCCCGACCCGAGCATCGCCTGCGTCAGCGCCTCCATCTCGCCGGTCGTCATCCCCGAGAGGTAGACGGCCATCAAGAGCGCCGACGCCTGGTAGTCGGCCCACGACCCGTCCACGACGCCCCGCACGAACGACGCGACCTCCTCGCGCGACAACTCGCCGCCGTCGCGCTTCTTCCTGATGATGTCCTGTGGTCTCATGTACGTTCGAGGAGGACTACGGCCTGCACGGTGACGGCGCGCCACTCGCCGACGGCGTCGAGCCCTTCGCCGGACTTGGCTTTCACGCTGACGCAATCGACTCCGACGCCGAGCACTTCGGCGAGCCTCTGCCGCATCTCCTGCACGTGGGGCCGGAGGCGTGGCCTCTCGATCAGGACGGTCGCGTCGGCGTTGACGACGCGGTAGCCGCGCTCGCTCGCCAGCCACATCACGCGCGCGAGGAGCTGAAGGCTGTCCGCGCCCTGCCAGCGCGGGTCGTTGTCGGGGAAGTGCTGCCCGATGTCCCCCTCGCACATCGCCCCGAGCACCGCGTCGGTCAGCGCGTGCGCCAGGGCGTCCGCGTCCGAGTGCCCTTCGGCCCCGCGCCCCGACTCTATGTGGACGCCGCCCAGCACGAGCGGCCGCCCCTCCGCCAGCCTGTGAGTGTCGTGCCCGATGCCGATTCGGTACATGTGATTCAGCAGGCAGTTCAACGTCCGTAAGGCGGGCGTGCTGCCTACTGCCTACTTCTCAGCCTTGATACCTGAACTTGTTCATCAGCACTTCAGCGATGGCGAAGTCGCGCTGGGTCGTGATCTTGATGTTGTCGGCGCCGCCCTCGACGACGCGGACGGTCTCGCCGAGCCGCTCGACCAGCGCGCTACAGTCGGTCACGTCCGGGCCGAGCGCGCCGGGCTGCCCGTAGGCGCGGCGCAGAAGCTCGACGCGGAAGCACTGCGGCGTCTGCGCCTGCCACAGCCGCGCCCGTTCGAGCGTGCGGACGACCCTGCCGTCCTCCACCTCTTTCACCGTCTCGACGGCCGGCGCGGCGAGGAGGGCGGCCCCGTGCCCCGAAGCCTCGCGCACCGTGCGGTCGATCTCGGCGGGCGTGACAAAGGGGCGCACGCCGTCGTGCACCGCGACGACCTCGACCCCCTCCCCGGGCAAGGCTTCCAGGCCGCGCCAGACCGACTCGGCGCGCGTCTCGCCGCCCGCGACCGCGCGCGAGACCTTGCGCAGGCCGTGGCCCGCGGCGAGCGCCTGGAACTCCCCGCACGCGTCCCCGGGCAGGACGACGACCGCCGCAGAAATCGTCTCGCACAACTCGAACCGCGAGAGCGTGTGAATGATGATTGGGATGCCGGAGATTTCCCGGAACTGCTTGGCCCGCGCGCCACCCGCCCGGCTCCCCCGCCCGGCGGCGACGATGATCGCTACGTTCATAAGAGCGTGAACCGTGAACCGTAAACCGTGACAGGAGCGTGAACCGTGAACCGTAAACCGTGACGAGAAGAAGACAGTTTTTTATTTGTCACGGTTTACGGTTCACGGTTCACGACTGTTCGGGCTCCGCGCTGCGGACGGGGGCGTGTGACGAGCGCGGCTCGCGCTGCTGGAAGGAGCGGCGCGGCGGATTGGTGGTGTGGATGTCGCGCGACTCCCGCTGGTGGCTGCCGTTCTCGGCGTCCTCCCAGAGGCGGCCGAAGATCATCTTGCCAGCCGTCGTCTGCAACACGCTCGTCACGGCGATGTCGGCGTTCTTGCCGATCATGCGGCGCGCGTTGTCCACCACCACCATCGTCCCGTCGTCGAGGTAGGCCACGCCCTGGTTGTACTCCTTGCCCTCCTTCAGGATGAAGACGCGCATCGCCTCGCCGGGCAGCACGACGGGCTTCAGGGAGTTCGCCAGCTCGTTGATGTTCAAGACCTGGATGCCGTGGAGCTGCGCCACCTTGTTGAGGTTGAAGTCGTTCGTGACGACCACGCCGTCCAGGCTCTTCGACAGCTCTAGGAGTTTTAAGTCAACCTCCTTCACCGCGGGGAAGTCCGTGTCCACGACCTGTATGTCGAGCGAGGGGTTCGACTGCAAGCGGTTGAGCATGTCCAGGCCCCGGCGGCCGCGCTGGCGCTTCGAGGAGTCGGGCGAGTCGGCCACCTGCTGCAACTCGCGGAGGATGAACTGCGGGACGACGATGGTGCCGGAGAGGAAGCCGGTCTCGGCCACGTCGGCGATGCGCCCGTCGATGATGACGGAGGTGTCGAGGATCTTCACGTCGCGGCGCGTGGCCTTGTCGCTGAAGATGCCGCCCAAGGCCGAGAGGTCGAGGTAGTCCCCCTTCGCCGCGCCGACCATCAGCCCGATGTAGGCCATGATGAAGGCGAGCGCCAGAGTCAGGAAGACCTTGGTCGAGGGGTGGACGGCCCCCGCCTCCTGGTAGCTGATGAGGAAGCCGATCAGCACGCCCCCGACGATGCCCATCATCGACCCGATGCCGGCCCCGATCAGCGTCTTGAGAGACGCCTGCTGGATGCGCATCTCCAGGAAGATGATGAAGGCCGAGATGACGAGGGCGAGCAGCGCGGAGAAGCAGTGGGTGGGAATTCCGAGCAGGTGCGTGCGGCCGGGCATCGCGTGCCCGATCGGGTCAAGCAGGTACCCCGCACCGATGAGGATTCCTATGAAAACGAGGCGTATGAGAACCGTGTTCGTCCGCATGACGCCGGAGATATTAACACTTTATCCGGCGTCTGTCTCTGCCGAAATCGGGGTCTCCGCTGACCCAGGCCCGGCCTCCGGCGGGCCGGCGGCGGCGCTCATCTCGACCGCGCACCTGCGGTTCTGGTACCTGTTCCTCTTCGACCACGCGAGGCACTCCGGGCACACGTCCCCCTCCGACTCCGGCGCGACGACCTCGTGCGCCTCCCTGAACTCGTAACCGCACACGGCCCCCACCGGCGCGTAAGGCTTGATTAAAGCTTCCTGACCCAGATCGTGAATGAAGTGAACCGACATGCTCTTTAAAACCCCGCTCCTTAAAACAACTCGTCCAGAGCCTCTTCCACCGACCTGACGCCGACGACGCGGACGCCGAGGAGTCGTTCGAGCCCCGCGGTGTTCGAGGCCGGCAGGATTATCTTCTTGAAGCCGAGCGCCTGCGCCTCGCGCGCGCGCGCCTGCGCCTGCATCGCCCCGCGCACTTCGCCCGTCAGTCCCACCTCGCCGAAGACGGCCGTCTTCGGGTCAACCACCATGTTACGGTAGCTCGACACGATGGCGGCGATGACGCCGAGGTCGGCGGCCGGCTCGTCAACCTCGAACCCGCCGACGATGTTGAGGAACACGTCCGACTTGAGCAGGCCCTCGACGCCTACCCGCTTCGCCAACACGGCCAGTAGCAGCGCGAGGCGGTTCCTGTCGAAGCCTTGGGCGGTGCGCGCGGGGTTGTTCAACGACGAGTCGGAGGCGAGCGCCTGCACCTCGACGAGCAGCGGGCGCGTGCCCTCCATGCAGGCCGAGACGACCGAGCCGGCGACGTTCTCGGGTCGGCCGTGCAGGAACATCTCCGAGGGGTTGGCGACGGGGACAAGCCCCTCGCCCGTCATCTCGAAGACGCCCAGCTCGTTGGCCGCGCCGAAGCGGTTCTTCGTCGCGCGCACGATGCGGTGGTTGTGGTGGCGCTCGCCCTCGAAGTAGAGCACCGTGTCCACGATGTGTTCGAGCGCCTTCGGCCCCGCAATCGAGCCCTCCTTCGTCACGTGGCCGATGAGGAAGACGGGGATGGTGCGGTTCTTCGCCAGCATCAGGAACTGCCCCGCCACCTCCCTCACCTGCGAGACCGAGCCGGGCGCGGACTCGATCTTCGACGAGAAGACGGTCTGAATCGAATCGACGATGATGGCCCCCGGCTCGTTGCGCTCGACCTCGTCCAGGATGTTCTCAAGGTTCGTCTCCGGCAGCAGGAACAGGTTCTCGGCCTCGACGCCCAGACGCTCGCCGCGCATCTTGATCTGCCGCTCCGACTCCTCGCCCGACACGTAGAGCACGCGCTCGTTCTGCTTGCTCAACCGGTCCGCGACTTGCAACAGCAACGTGCTCTTGCCTATCCCCGGATCGCCGCCGATGAGAATCAAGCTGCCCGGCACGATGCCGCCGCCGAGCACGCGGTCGAACTCCGTCACGCCCGAAGAGACGCGCGCGTCGTCCTGCGACTCGATCTCGCCGAAGCGGACGGGCCTCACCTCTCTCAGGCGAAACCCGCCGCGCGCGGCCATCCCCTTCGCCGCGCCCGCCGCGGCGCGCGCGCGCTCCTCCACAAACGAGTTCCACTCGCCGCAGTCGGGGCACTTCCCCAGCCACTTGCCCGACTGCTTCCCGCAGTTCTGACAGACGTAAACCGTCCCCGCCGCCTTAGCCATTTTCAACTCATCCTTGTCTTAAAATTCGATCTCTGTTAACCGACAATCTCTATAAACCGTCGCCGAAGTTCGACACATTTTACCACCCCGCGGCCGCCCCTTCAGCCGCGTCAAGCGCGAAGGCCGCCGCCCTCTCGCTTGACACGAGAGGGCGGCGGCCGGTCAAGATTTTCAGGTGTTTTCTACAGCAATTCCCTGATTCTCTCGGTCGGGCGGCCGAGCACCGCGCGCGGCCCGCGCTCGACGATGGGGCGCTGGATGAGTTCGGGGTGCTCGGCCATCAGACGTATCAGCTCGTCGTCCGACACCTCGCGCTTGCCTAGTTCCAGCTCCTTGTAGACGGCCTCTCCCGTGCGCAGAAGCTCGCGCGGTGCGACTCCCATCTTCCCTATCAGCTCGCGCAGCTTCGCCTCGCCAATCGGCTCAAGGTAGTAGTTGACCTTCTCGAAATTTATGCCGCTCTCACGGAGCAGTTTGTCGGCCTCGCGGCACTTCGTTCAGGTCGGCTTCTCGTAGACGGTTATCTTGTCGTCCATCCCCTCCCCCTTTTACGGAAATATCCCGCGCACGCTCGTCGCCTCGGCGACGCGGCTGACGGCGACGATGTAAGCGCCGGTGCGCATGTCCGCGCGGAAGCGCTCGGCCTCGGCGTAGACCACGGCGAAGGCCGTGCGCATCGTCTGCTCTAAAGTCTCGCGCACGCGGTCTTCCGTCCAGAAGTAGCTGTACTGATCCTGCACCCACTCGTAGTAGCTGACGGTGACGCCGCCCGCGTTGGCGAGGATGTCGGGCAGGAGGAAGACGCCGCGGTCGAAGAGGACGCGGTCGGCGCCAGGCGTGACGGGGCCGTTCGCCAGCTCCGCGACGATGCGCGCGCGCACGCGCTCGACGTTGGCGAGCGTGATGCTGTTCTCGAGCGCCGCCGGCAGAAGGATGTCGCACTCGACCTCCAGCACCTCGTCGCGCGGCATGGGCTCCGCGTTGTGCAGGCCCGCGACCGTGCCCGTCTCGGCCTTGTGGCGGAGCGCGGCCTGGACGCCGATGCCGTGCTCGTTGTAGACGCCCGCGCGCGAGTCGGCGATGGCGACGACGCGCGCGCCGTCCTCGCTTGAGACGAGCCGCGCGAAGTTCGCCCCCGCGTTGCCGAAGCCGTGGATGGCGACGCGCGCGTCCCGCAGCTTTATCCCGCGCACGCGGCACGCCTCGCGCACCGCGTAGAGGCAGCCGCGCGCCGTCGCCTCGCCGCGCCCCTGCGAGCCGCCGAGCGCGATGGGCTTGCCCGTGACGACGCCCAGCTCCGTGTGGCCGCGCACCATCGAGATGGTGTCCATGATCCAGGCCATCGTCTGCTCGTCCGTGTAGACATCGGGCGCGGGGATGTCGCGGTCGGGGCCGATGATGGGCGCGATCTCGAAGGCGTAGCGGCGCGTCAATCTTTCGAGCTCCCCCTTCGACATCGACTTCGGGTCGCAGACCACGCCGCCCTTCCCGCCGCCGTAGGGGATGCCGACGGTCGCGCACTTCCAGGTCATCCAGGAGGCGAGCGCCTTCACCTCGTCGAGCGTGACGCCGGGGTGGAAGCGGATGCCGCCCTTCGCCGGCCCGCGCGCGACGTTGTGCTGCACGCGGTAGCCCTCGAAGACGCAGACCTGACCGCCGTCCATCTTGACGGGGATGGAGACGATGAGCTGCCGCTTGGCGTTCTTCAAGACCTGGCGCATCGAGTCGTCGAGGTCGAGGTAGTTGGCCGCCACGTCGAACTGCTGCTGCGCGATCTTGAACGGGTTGAGTTCCTCGGCGGGCGCGGCCGTCGCTGTCTGAAGGCTCATAAGGGTTCGTCCTCTCTTTGCGAGCGTCTAACCCCTGCTTGTCCCGAGCGCGTCAATCCTATCAAAGAGTCAAACAGAACCGCGAGCGGTAGCGAGCGGGTGCGGGTGACATCATGAGCAGTCTCTGATGTCACCCGCACCCGCTCGCTACCGCTCGCGGTTCTGTTTTTGTGGAACCGGCGCGGCGCGGCGGTTTCTAAGTTGACGCGACCCGCTGGCACCGGCTCGACGAAGGAGAGTGTTGATGTTCAGCAACCTGATCGAGTCGGGGTCGCACGCGGGCGACCTCAAGCGCAAGGGCAGATTCTTTCTCGCCACCACGGCCTTCTACGGGCTGCTGCTCGCCGCGGCGGGCGTCGGCAGCGTCTACGCATACAACGCCGGGCTCGACTACAACCCTGAATACGAGCTGATCTCGATGATGCGCTTCCCCCCGGCGGAAGCCCGCAGCGAGGAGCCGCGCCGGGAGGAGCGCCGCGCCGCTTCGAGCCCCGCGCGCGCCGACCAGGTCGCCATGCGCATCGAGGCTTCGATGGTGACGCCCTACAAGGGCGAGAAGATCGCCAACGCCCACACGCCCGTAGTGCGCACGAACCAAGCTTTCGTCCTCGGCCCCCGGAACTTCACGCCCGAGGAGCCCGGCGGCCCCGTCGGCCCTTCCCACCCCGGCGGCCCGCGCCACGGCGCGGGCAACAACGCCGGGCCGACGGTGACTGAGCCGGGCGAGACGCCCCCGCCGCCCGCGTCCGCGCCGCCGCCTGCGCGACCGCCCCAGCCCCCGCCGCCCGTGGAAGGCCCGGTCAGGCTCACGTCCTCGCTCATCACAAGCAAGGCTATCGACAAGCCCGCGCCGCCCTACCCGCCCATCGCGAAGGTCGCGAACATACAGGGGACGGTCGCCGTGCAGATCGTCATCGACGAGCAGGGGCGCGTCGTCTCCGCGAAGGCGACGAACGGCCCGCCGCTCCTCCTGAACGCGGCCGTGCAGGCGGCCTACCGCGCGCGCTTCACGCCGACCGTCCTCGGCGGCCGGGCGGTGAAGGTCACGGGGAGCATCTCGTACAACTTCGTCCTCCGCTGAAGCCCGACGACGGCGGCGGACGCAAAGACTCGCCCCGACCACACGCCGCGAGCCACACCGCGCGGCTATTCCCTCCTCCGGCGTGCGCGCCGGGCAGCTCCAACGCCCGGCGCGCACGCTTCATACGCCCGTATATTTTTTCCAAACGGCCGGAACTTAAACGCGCGGCCTCGCGTTAATGAACCCGATGACGGGCCCCGGGAGGTCGGGGGCCGAGGGTTCGGAAGGGCCGCCCCGCGCGGGGCGATTGAAGAACTGATACACGGCCGGCGCGCTCCTGAACGCACGCGCCGAATCAAGGAGAGGTGTGATGAAGAGACTTCATAAGGCAATCATAAGCTTCGGTATCGTCGCCGTCCTCGTCGCAGGTTCGTCGAGCGTCTTCGCCAAGTCGGAGGGCTCGCGGGAGCGCTCCATCAGCGGCGGCATCGTCCGCATCGACCGCAACGCACGCACCATCACCGTCCGCGAGCACGCCACCGGCAAGGAGATTCTCGTCGTCGTCCCCGCCGACAGCACCGTCCGCACGAGCCTGGCCGGGTTCCGCGCCGCCCACTTCGAGCAACTGATGGTCGGCATGTTCATCACCGACGTGCGCGTCCGCTAGCTCCGACCCGAATAACAGAACCGCGAGCGGTAGCGAGCGGGTGCGGGTGACATTAAGAGTTGTCTCTGATGTCACCCGCACCCGCTCGCTACCGCTCGCGGTTCTGTTCGGCCGCCTCACGCGGCCTGCACGTGCCGGCGCGGGACGCGCGCGCTGACGCCGCAGGTGATCTCGTAGGAGAGCGTCCCGGCCGTCTGCGCGAGGTCTTCCGCCGGGAGCAGCAACGCGCCGTCCGCGCCGAGCAGCGTCACGCGCTCGCCGACGCGCACGCCCTCGATGCCGGTCACGTCCACGAGCGTCAAGTCCATCGAGACGCGGCCAACGACCGGCGCGTACTCGCCCCTGATGATGACGCGTCCACGGTTCGACAGAGCGCGCGCGTAGCCGTCGGCGTAGCCCGCGGGCACGGTCGCCACCGTCATCTCGCGCGCGGCCTCGTAGGTGCAGCCGTAGCCGAGGGTCTCGCCCGCGTGCACCCGCTTCAAAAGTGTGACGCGGGTGCGCAGAGACATCACGGGCCGCAGTTCGGGCGCGTCCGCGAGCGGCGGCAGCACGTCGCGCCAGAGGCCGTAGAGCACGCCGCCGGGCCTGACCATGTTGCCGCGCGTCTCGGGGTGCGACAGGGCGGCCGCGGAGTTGGCCATGTGCTCGAAGGTCGGGTCGAAGCCGCGCGACCTGAAGGCGGCGACGGCCTCGCGGAAGCGTGACAGTTGGTCGGTCGTGAAGCAGTCGCGGCGCGGCTCGTCGGCCGCGGCGAAGTGGGTCATCAGTCCGTCCACGCGTATGTTTTTGAACGCGCGCAGGGCTTCGGCGAACTCCGCCGCCTCGTCGTAGCGCACGCCGAGCCGCCCCATCCCCGTGTCGATCTTCACGTGCGCGTCGGCGACGACCCCCGCGGCGCGCGCCGCCGCGTCCAGGCCCGCGGCCGTGTCGAGGCGGTAGACGACGGGGACGATGCCCTCCGCGACGCAGGCTTCGGCCTGCCCCTCCCAGAAGCCCCCGAAGCTGAGGACGAAGCGCGACACGCCCGCGCGGCGCAGCGCCATCCCCTCCTCCGGCGTCGCCACGCCGAACCAGTCCGCGCCCTCCGCTTCGAGCCTGCGCGCGCACTCGGCCGCGCCATGCCCGTAGGCGTCGGCCTTCACTACGCCCATCACCTTCACGCCCGGCCCGACGCGCTCGCGCACCGCGCGGAAGTTCCAGGCCAGCGCGTCGAGGTCAACCTCCGCCCACGTCGGGCGGCCGCCCGCCATAACGGAATCATTCATGAAAGCAATGCCGCCGTAACTCTTGATGAGAAGAACGCCGCCCGCAGTCTCGCATAAAACCGTGTGCGACTGCTATCTGACCTGATTAATCATCATTCTCGTAACCTTATTGCAAACGTCTGCTGATAATTTACCCGCATCTTCATACGTCTGTGTTCAGAACTGTACGGTGCGGGCGGCGCTCCCGCGTGTGTGACGCCCGCCCGCGGGCGAGTTTTCAACCAAGGGGGATTTGAAATGGCGACTGGTACAAAAAAACAGGAGCAGGGCGACGCCGCCTCGGGGCAGTCTTCGCAGGCGTCGCCCGAGCTTGTCGTCAAGGACGGGCTGACGGGGCCGGAGGCCCCAGCCAACGGGCGCGAGTTCGGCAGCGGGCGGCGGAACGCCCTCAAGAAGTACGTGGACGAGGAGCAGTTGGCGCGCGGGCTCGGCTGGTTCAGCATCGGCCTCGGGCTCGCGGAGCTGCTCGCGCCGCGCGGCGTGGCGAAGGTCGCGGGCGTGCGCGGCAACACGGGGTTGATACGCCTGCTCGGGCTGAGGGAGATCGCGCACGGCGTCGCCATCTTCACGCATGGCAGGCGGCCCGCCGGCGCTCTCTGGGCGAGGGTCGCGGGCGACGCGCTCGACCTGGCCTGCCTGGGCGCGGCCTACGCTTCGCCCGGCAACGACAAGGCGCGGCTCACGTTCGCCACAGCCAACGTGCTGGCCGTGACGGCGCTCGACGTGCTCTGCGCGCAACAGCTCAGCGCCGAACCCGAAGGCGCGCAGACGGAAAGGGGGAAGGTTCCCGTGAACAAGAGCATCGTCGTCAACGCCTCTCCCGAAGAGGTCTACCGGTTCTGGCGCGACCTTGAGAACCTGCCGCGCTTCATGCGCTACCTCGAATCGGTGAAGGAGACGGGCGAGGGGCGCTCGCACTGGGTTGCGAAGGCCCCGGGCGGCAGCGTCGAGTGGGACGCCGAGATCACCGAAGACACGCCAAATCAGTCCATCTCCTGGCGCTCGCTCGAAGGCTCGGAGGTCGAGACTTCGGGCACGGTGCGCTTCGAGCAGGCCGCCGGCGGGCGCGGCACGATCATCCACGTCCAGCTCGACTACAACCCGCCGGGCGGCGCCGTCGGCGCGCTCTTCGCCAAGCTCTTCGGCGAAGACCCGGACGCGCAGATGCAGATCGACCTGCGCCGCTTCAAGCAGGTCATCGAGCTGGGCGAGATCGTCGTCTCCGACGGCACGCTCGTCGGCGAGGGCTACACCGAGCAGAGGCCGGCGCAGCCGCTCGGCGTCGGCATCGGCGCGGGGCAGCTTCAGAAGTAGTGGACGGAAGAATAAGGGGGACGTGATGAGAGCGAACTGTTGGTACGGCAAGCAAGACGTGAGGGTCGAGCAGGTGCCCGACCCGAAGATTCTCAACAAGCGCGACGCGATAGTTAAGATAACCTCGACGGCCATCTGCGGCTCCGACCTCCACCTCTACAACGGCTTCATCCCGACGATGCAGGCCGGCGACATCCTCGGCCACGAGTTCATGGGCGAGATCGTCGAGGTCGGCCCCGAGGTGCACGACCGGAAGGTCGGCGACCGCGTCGTCGTCTCCTTCCCCATCTCGTGCGGCAAGTGCTTCTTCTGCGAGCAGGAGATGTACTCGCTCTGCGAGAACACCAACCCGAACGCGTGGATGGCCGAGAAGATGTTCGGCCACTCGACCTGCGGCATCTACGGCTACTCGCACCTGACGGGCGGCTACGCCGGGGGGCAGGCCGAGTACGCGCGCGTGCCCTTCGCCGACGTGGGCACGCTCAAAGTCCCGGAGGAGCTCGACGACGAGAAAGTCCTCTTCCTGACCGACATCTTCCCGACCGGCTACATGGGCGCGGAGATGTGCGACATCAAGCCGGGCGACACCGTGGCGGTCTGGGGCTGCGGCCCCGTCGGCCAGTTCGCGATGGCGAGCGCGTACCTTTTGGGCGCGGAGCGCGTCATCGGCATCGACCGCTTCCCCGAGCGCCTGAAGATGGCGCGCGAGGGCGCGAAGGCCGACACCATCAACTACGAGCAGGCGAACGTCTACGAGACGCTGATGGAGCTGACGGGCGGGCGCGGCCCCGACGCCTGCATCGACGCCGTCGGCCTCGAAGCGCACGGCACGGGCGCGCACGGGCTGGAGTACGCCTACGACCGCGCGAAGCAGGCCCTGATGATGGAGACCGACCGGCCCATCGCCCTGCGCGAAGCGATCATGGCCTGCCGCAACGGCGGCACCGTCTCGGTCATCGGCGTCTACGGCGGCTTCATCGACAAGTTCCCCGTCGGCTCCTTCATGCAGCGCTCCCTGACGATGCGGACGGGGCAGTGCCACGTCCAGCGCTACTGGAAGAAGCTGCTCGGCCACGTCCAGAACGGCGACATCGACCCCTCGTTCGTCGTCACGCACCGCATGAAGCTCGACGACGCGCCGCACGGCTTCGACATCTTCTGCAACAAGGAGGACGACTGCATCAAGGTCGTGCTCAAGCCCTGACTTACCCTCGGGCCTGAACGCCGGGAGCGCGGGCATCCCTGCCCGCCAAAGCGTGCCGCAAGCACGCTTAGCAGAGAGGCTTCATCACTCAAGGTTGAGTGATGAAGCCTCTCTGCCTTCGCGCTGGCGCGCTCATGGCGGGCAGGGATGCCCGCGCTCCCAGGAAGTTGACGCCTTCCTCACCCCACCGTCATCATTCGCTCATGCCCTTCAACAAAGTCCTGATCCTGTCCGCCTCCGCCGGCGCGGGGCACATACGCGCGGCCGACGCCGTCGAGCGCGCGTTCAAGCTCTCGGACGCGGCCTCCGAAGTGAAGCACGTGGACACGCTGCAATACACCAACAAGCTCTTCCGCCACCTCTACTCCAAGGCTTACATCGACCTCGTCAACAAGTCGCCCGAGCTGCTCGGCTGGTTCTACGACCACCTCGACAAGCCCTGGAAGAACGAGCGCCGCCGCCTCGCGCTCGACAAGCTCAACACGCGCCCCTTCGTCAAGATGCTCCGCGAGTACCAGCCCGACATCACCGTCTGCACGCACTTCCTCCCCGCCGAGATCATCTCCTGGCTCAAGGCGAAGCAGCGCGTCCGGTTCCGCCAGGCCGTCGTCGTCACGGACTTCGACGTGCACGCCATGTGGCTCTGCCACCACTACGAGCAGTATTTCGTCGCGCTCGACGAGACGCGCGAGCACCTCGTCAGGCTGGGGATACCCGCCCGGAAGGTGACGACCTCCGGCATCCCCATCGACCCCGTCTTCGCCGAGCGGAAAGACAAGGCCGCGATGCGCGCGAAGCACGGTCTTAGGCCCGACGTCACGACCGTCCTCGTCTCGGCCGGGGGCTTCGGCGTCGGCCCCGTCGAGCACATGCTCGAATCCCTGGCCGGGATGAAACACCCGGCCCAGATCGTCGCCCTCTGCGGCCGCAACGCCGAGCTGAAGTCGAGGCTTGAGTCCGCGAGCAAACGCCTGCCGCCCTCGCACCACGTCACCATCAACCCCATCGGCTTCACGACCGAGATGGACGAGTACATGAGCGCCGCCGACATCCTCCTCGGCAAGCCCGGCGGCCTGACGACCTCCGAGGCGCTGGCCAAGGGCCTGGTCTTCGTCATCGTCAACCCCATCCCCGGGCAGGAGGAGCGGAACTCCGACCACCTTTTGGAGAACGGCGTCGCCATCCGATGCAACAACCTCCCCGTGCTCGCCTACAAGCTCGACCGCCTCCTCGACGACCCCGCCCGCTTCGCCTCCATGCAGTCGGGCGCGCGCCGCCTGGCACGCCCCGACGCCGCGCGCGACATCGTCAGGAAGCTGCTGGAACTGCAACAGGACGCGTAAAGCTCAGACGAATTAACCACGGAGACACAGAGACACGGCTGGTTGACCATAATGCAACCAGCCGTGTCTCTGTGTCTCCGTGGTTAATTTCTGGTGCGCGCTGCTACTCGCGCCACATGTTCTCGAACCGTGTGAACTCTTTCAGGAACGCGAGGTTCACGGTGCCGGTCGGCCCGTTGCGCTGCTTGGAGATAATGAGCTCGGCCGTCCCCTGATTCTCCTCCGTCCGGTTGTACTGCTCCTCGCGGTAGATGAAGGCGACGAGGTCTGCGTCCTGCTCAATCGACCCCGACTCGCGCAGGTCTGAGAGCTGCGGGCGGTGGTCGCTTCTGGCTTCGGGGGCGCGGGAGAGCTGCGAGAGCGCGACGAGCGGCACGTTCAGCTCCTTCGCCAGGCCCTTCAGCTCGCGCGAAATCTGCGACACCTCCTGCTGGCGCGACTCGGAGCGCCGCGAGGAGCCGGACATCAGTTGCAGGTAGTCTACGACGATCAGGTCGAGCTTCTTCTGCTCGGCCGCCAGACGCCGCGCCTTCGCACGCATCTCAAGCACGGAGATGCCCGGCGTGTCGTCGATAAAAATCCTCGCCTCCGCCAGCGTCCCCAGAGCGCCCGCCAGCCTCGCCCACTCGTCGCGCGACAGGTAACCGCTCCGGAACCTGTGCGCGTCCACACGCCCCTCCGAGCAGAGCATGCGCATGACGAGCGACTCCTTCGACATCTCCAGAGAGAAGATCGCCACCACCGCCCCCGCCTGTATCGCCGCGTTCTGCGCCAGCGTCAGACACAGACTGGTTTTTCCCATTGACGGCCTGGCGGCGACGATGACGAGGTCGGAGGGCTGGAGGCCGGAGGTCATGGTGTCGAGCTCGGTGAAGCCGGTGGTGAGGCCGGTGAGCATGGCGGAGCGGCCAGCCATCTCCTGGACTTTTTCGAGGAGCTGGTCGGCGACGGGCTTGATGTGGGCGAACCCTTGCCGCGTGCGCTCGTCGGCGAGCGCGAAGATCATCTGCTCGGCGTGGTCGAGGATGATGGTCGCCTCGTCCTCGCCCTCTAAAGCCTCGCTCGTGATCTTGTTGGCGACCTTGACGAGCTGGCGCATGAGCGAGTGGTCTTTGACGACCTTCGCGTAGGCCGCCACGTTGGTGAAGTGCGGCAGGCCGTAGGTCAGCTCCGAGATGAAGGTCATCCCGCCGGCCTGCTCAAGGACGCCCTCACGGCGCAGCTCTTCGCTGAGGAGGAGCGGGTCTATCTCGCTGCCGCGCTCGCTCAGAGAGATCATCGCGCGGAAGACGAACTGGTGCGCGCGGACGTAGAAGTCCTCGGGGCGCAGCAGCTCGATGGCGTGGTTGACGAGCGAGTTGTCGAGCAGCACCGAGCCGAGGATGGCGCGCTCGGCCTCGGCAGAGTGCGGGAGCGGTCGCTCAAGGAGCTGTTCGCGTGACGGGTCGGCTGTGTACTGAGCCATCGGGAGTCGGCCTGTGGAAAAGTGACTTGGGCTAGACAGGCAAAGGGCGCGTCCCCTTTCCCGGCCTGCGGCACGTGTCCCGCAGGAGCGCGGAGGGGTCGCGCCGCCGGCCTTTATACTACAAGCCGAGGGGCGCGACAACAATCATGTTGACGCGCCCCGGATTTTAAGTATGAACCAGGAACGCTGAACGATGAACTGTAAGGCTCTCGTCTTACAGTTCATCGTTCAGCGTTCCTGGTTCAGTTTAAGCTTCGGCCGCTTCAGACGCTTCGTCGTTAGGGCCATCGCCGGTGGCGGTGGCCTCAGCGGGGGCCGCTTCGGGCGCGGCGGCGGGTGTAGTCTGCCCGCCGCCCTCGCCGGTGACGGTGACGGGGATTTCGACGTTCACCTCGCGGTGGAGTCGAACCGAGACGGTGTACTCGCCCGTCTCCTTGATCGGCTCGGCGAGGTGGACGCGGCGGCGGTCGATCTCGTAGCCCTTCTCCTTGAGCGCGTCGGCGATGTGCATCGCCGTGACCGAGCCGTAGAGCAGGCCGTGCTCGCCGACCTTGCGCTCGAAGTTCAGGCGCAGGCCGCCCATCTGCCCGGCCTGTGCCTCGGCCCCGGCGCGCTCCTTCGCCTCCTTCTTCAGGAGCGCCGCGCGCTCGGCCTCGATCTGCTTGACGTTGCCGGGCGTCGCCTCGACCGCGAGCTTGCGCGGGAGCAGGAAGTTGCGCGCGTAGCCGGCCTTCACCTTGACGATCTCGCCGCGGGCGCCGAGGTTGTCCACGTCCTCGCGCAGCAGTACGTTAGTCGTTGCCATCTTTCAGTCAACCTCCTTCTAGTCCGCGGTGTACGGGAGCAGCGCGATGTTGCGCGCGCGCTTGATGGCCTCGGTCAGCATGCGCTGGTGCGCGGTGCAGACGCCCGAGATGCGGCGCGGCAGAATCTTGCCGCGCTCGGGGATGAAGTTCTGCAAGAGCTTCACGTCCTTGAAGTCGATGATATCGACCTTGTCCACGCAGAAGCGGCAGACCTTGCGGCGGCGCATCCGCCCGCGTCCGCCCCCGCGTCCGCCCTGCGGGCGGCGTTCCGGCGCTCCCTCGTCATCGCCGTCGAAATCGCGCTCTCTCTCAATGTTTCTCGACATCTCTTTAATCTCTCTCTTTCAAACGCGGGGAGGGCCGCGCGGCTCGCCTCTCTTTCGTGAGAGAGGGCGCGCCGGCCTCTCGACCCGCCGACCCTTAAGTCAAAGGTGACACGCGCGAGGCGCCCCTTACGCCTCGCCTTCGTCGCGGGTGCTCGCGGAAGCCGCGCCCCCGCCGCCGGCCGCGGCCGCGGCGAACCCGGGCCGCTTGGCGGCCTTGCGCTGGCGGCGCGCGCGGAGCTTCTCGGCGCGCTGGCGGTCTTCGTCCACGCGCACGGTCATGTAGCGCATGATGGCGTCGTTGACGCGCATGCGGCGCTCCAGCTCGGCGATCTCGGAGCCCGTGCCCTCGACCTCGAAGATGACGTAGACGCCCTCGTTCTTGCGGCCGATGCGGTAGGCGAGCTGGCGGCGGCCCAAGACCTCGTTGCGCGTGACCGTGCCGCCCTGGTCGGTGACGACGGTGCTGAGGTTCTGCGTCAGCCTCGTCATCTCCTCCTCCTGCGTGTCGGGGTCAACGATAAAGATGACCTCGTAAACTCTCTTCTCTGCCAAAATCATCCTCCTTTTGGATGTCTAGCCTCTGCCGTGTGGGTAGAAGCAAGGAAGAAAAGCAGTGACAAGTGACAGGTGACGGGTGACGAGTTGAAGACAAGCCCTTAACTCGTCACCCGTCACCCGTCACTTGTCACTGCTGTTGTACAGCGACATTGCCTTGTCAATGCCGTCGCGTATGACGGCGCGGAGCGCTTCGGCGCACCGCTCCAGAATCTGCTCGACCTCCGCGCGCTGCCCCTTGGGGAAGCGTTCGAGGACGAAGCCGGACGTGTCACCCACGGGGTGCTCCGGCTTGATGCCGACGCGCAGGCGCGGGAACTCGTCCGTGCCGAGCGCCGAGATGATGTTCTTCAAACCCTTCTGCCCGCCGCTCGAACCCGAGGGCCGGATGCGGATGGAGCCGAAGGGGAGCGCGATGTCGTCGCTGACGACGAGGAGGTCGCTCGAAGCTTTCAACCCCGCGCGCTTGCGGAGGAGGCACGCGACCGACTCGCCGCTCAGGTTCATGTAGGTCTGCGGCTTGACCAGCTCGACCGCGCGCCCCTCAAGCTCGGCGCGCCCGACGAGCGCCCGGCACTCCGCGCGCTTCACCTGCGCGCCCGCCTGCCGCGCCAGAAGGTCTACGACCATGAAGCCCAGGTTGTGGCGCGTCCACTCGTAACGCTCGCCCGGATTGCCCAGACCGACGATGAGCATGATGAAGCCGCCAGCGATGGGCGGTCAGCTTTCAGCCAATCCCGGTGACGTTAGATGCCGGCCGACCTGAAAGGTGCAAGTCTTGTCCGGCCGAGAGCTGAAAGCTGACCGCCGACAGCCCTACTCCTCGTCTTCCTTCTTGCCCTTGCCGATGACCTCGGGCTCGGCGACCTCCTCCTCGGGCGTGCGCTCCTCGACCTGCTCCTCGCGGACGACGGCGACCGTGGCGATGGCCGTCTCGGGCTCGGTCAGGATGGTGACGCCCTCGGGCGCTTGCAGGTCGGAGACGTGCAGCACTTCGTGGACGCCGAGGTTTGAAACGTCTGCGTGGAGCGCTTCGGGGATGACGCTCGGGCGGCAGCGCACCTCGACCTCGCGCAGGAGCTGTTCGAGGATGCCGCCGCCCTCCTTCACTCCAAACGGCTCGCCGTCGAGTTCGACGCGCACCGTGACCTCGACCTCCTGGCCGCGCACGAGGCGGCGCAGGTCGGCGTGGATGAGCCGCGTCTTGACGGGGTCGATCTGCCGGTCGAGGAACATCACCTCGCTCGGGCCGACGCCGTCCACGTCGAGCGTGAAGATGGCGTTGTGCCCGGCCCCCGACCGCAGGATCGCGGCCAACTCCGCGAGCGGCGCGGCGGCCGCGACGGGCTCGCCCTCGCCGCCGTAGATCGTGAGCGGCACCATCCCGCGCGCGCGCAGACGCCGCGCGTCGTTCTTGCCGCGACCGGCGCGCAGCTCGGCGCGCACCGTTATCTCTTGTCTCTCTGCCATGATGACTCCTTAAAAGCCGTGAACAGTAAACCGTGACAGGTGACGAGTGAAAGCTTTAGTCCTGTCACCTGTCACGGTTGACCTGTCACGTAAAGTGTTTGCCCTCCGCCTCACACGAAGAGCGAGGAGACGCTCGTCTCCTCGTGGATCGACTTAATCGCTTTCGCCAGAAGCGGAGCGATGCTCAAAACGTTAATCTTCCTCTCCCGGCACGCGCTGTCGCGCAGGGGGATCGTGTTCGTCGTCACGATGCGCTCGATCTCCGACTCGGCCAGAAGCTCGCACGCGCGCCCCGACAGCACCGGGTGCGTGAAGCACGTGTGGATGCGGTCGGCGCCCTCTTTCCTGAGCGCCGCCGCGACCTTCGTCAGAGAGCCGCCCGTGTCGCACATGTCATCGACGATCAGACAGCTCCGGCCCTTCACGTCGCCGACGACGTTCATCACCTCGGCCACGTTCGCCTTCTCGCGCCGCTTGTCGCAGAGCGCGAGCGTCGCGGGGCTCCCGTCCTCCGACGTGAGGCGCTTGGCGTAGGCGCGCGCGCGCTCCGCCCCGCCCGTGTCGGGCGCGACCACCGTCAGGTTCGGCAGCTTGTGATCCATGTAGTGGCCGATGAAGGCCGGCGCCGCGAAGAGGTGGTCTACGGGGATGTCAAAGAACCCCTGAATCTGCGCCGCGTGCAAGTCCATCGTGAGCACGCGGTCGGCGCCCGCGGTCGTGATCAGGTTCGCGACGAGCTTGGCGCTGATGGAGACGCGCGGCCTGTCCTTCTTGTCCGAGCGCGCGTAGCCGAAGTACGGGATGACCGCCGTCACGCGCTCGGCCGACGAGCGGCGGAAGGCGTCGAGCATCACCAGAAGCTCCATCAGGTGCGCGTCGGTCGGCGGGCACGTCGGCTGCACGATGAAGACGTCCGCGCCGCGCACGTTCTCCGTGATCTGGAAGTTGAACTCGCCGTCCGAGAACCTGTCGGTCGTAGCCAGTCCCGGGTCGCAGCTCAGGTAGTTGCAGATCTCCTGCGTCAGCGCCCGGTTCGCGTTCCCCGAGAAGACTTTGATGCCGCCGGTTGTGCTCATAAAGCAGTGACGAGTGACAGGTGACAGGTGACGAGATAAGACAGGCCGTTAACTCGTCACCTGTCACTCGTCACTTGTCACTGCCGTTAAGCTGGGGAGGTAGGACTCGAACCTACGAATGCCGGTTCCAAAGACCGGTGCCTTACCACTTGGCGACTCCCCAATCCCGGTTTCAAACCCCGCCGCCCGGCAGGAGAACCGCCGCGACGCGGCCGAGCGCCGCGAGGTACTCGGCGCGTCCAAGCGTCTCGCACGCGAAGACCCGCCAGCCGACCTCGGCCCGAAGAGTCTCACGCGCGCGCCCCGCTTCCCCCTTGCTTTCAAAGACACCGAAGACGCCTGAGCCGCTGCCCGAGAGCATGACCCTTCGCGCGCCCGCCTCGACCAGCCTTTCGCGCGCGCGGCCGATTTCCGGGTAGAGCCGCACCACGACGGCCTCGAAATCGTTCGACCACACACCACAGAGTGAATCGGGGAAATCGGCCTCCGTGCGCGAAACAGAAAGGTTAACGAGCGGTTCAACCTTTGTCAAGGCGGGAGCGCCGAGCGCCCCGTAAGCCTCCGCGGTCGGGACGTGCACGCCCGGCGCGACGACGACGAGGTGCATTTTCGGTGCGTCATCCAGCGGCCGAATCTCTGTTCCCGTCCCCGTCCCGAGCGCCGTCCCGCCCGTCAGAAAGAAGGGCACGTCCGCCCCCAGACGCGCGCCGATCTCCGCCAACTCGCCCGCGTCCGTCTCTACCTCCCAGAGGGTCGCCAGCGCCGCCAGAGTCACCGCCGCGTCCGACGAGCCGCCGCCCAAGCCCCCTCCGGCCGGAATCACCTTCTCCAGCTCGACCGACGCCCCCCGGCTCACGCCGAAACGCTCGCGCAGGGCTCTGGCCGCGCGCAGGACGAGGTTCGAGTCGTCGGTCGGGATCGAAGGGTCGGAACAGACGAGGTCGAGCTTCCCGTCGTTCGCGGCCCGGAAGGAGAGCGTGTCGCGGAGGGAGACTGTTTGGAAGACCGTGCTTATCTCGTGGTAGCCGTCCGTGCGCCGCCCGTGGACGCGGAGGCCGAGGTTGATCTTGGCGAAGGCCGGGACGTTTATCTTCTCTGCTGACACTGAGAGCGGCCGGCGCCTCCTCTTTTTGAGTGCGCCGGCCGCCCCGTTGCTCAACGTTCGTTAAGGCCCGCGGCGCTAACGCCTCATGAAAACCTGCGTGAAATAGTAAGACCCGTCCGCCGCGCGCGCGACGCCGACGGCCGCGTGCGTGTAATCCGCGCTCATCGCGTTCTCGCGGTGCTTCTCCGAGACCATCCAGCGCTCGACGGCGAAGGCGGTCGGGTCGTCGTAGCCCTGATTATACGCGATGTTCTCGCCGATGGTCTTCCAGCCGCGCAGCCCCAAAGCCTGAGCGCGCGCCCGCAGGTCTTGCCCCTGCCGGTCGACGTGGCTCAGGTAGCCGCCCTGCGCCATGTTCTGCGAATGGTAACGCGCGAGCCGAACCAGGCTGCCGTCCCATGCGAGCGGGCTCATGCCCCTTCGCTGGCGCTCTCGGTTGACGAGGTCGAACGCGCGGCGCTCGTCGCCCGTCGCCCCCACGGCTGCGGCCGAGACCGGGGCCGGCGAGTAAGACCGAGTCGCCGCCGCAGGCGCGGGCGCGTAGACGCGCGCGACCTGACGCGGGCGCACGGGCACGGGCGCTCCCGTGTAGACCGTCCCGACGAGCCGCGCCACGGGGCGCTCGCCCGTCCGACCCGTCCCCTTCGGCGCGCCGTTGCCGCCGTTGCGGCCGAAGACCACGGGAGCCGTTAAACTTAAAGAAAATAAGAGTATAACCGCGCGCGCCGCCCAACCCTTTGACGTGCCGCGGGGGAACCGCCCTGAAACCATCGGGGGAACTCCTTGATTTTCAAAACCTTCTGGCCGGAGGAGGCCGACAAGTGACCAGACTGGGCAAGCGCGGTCAACCTGTTGGCAATGTTAAAACATCGTTTGGCTGTAGTCAATCCTTAAAAACATCGAAACAGAATTGACACACGCCGGATACACGACAACTAACTTAAAATCAAACAGTTAGCTCGCTTAAGACGGAATTTCGCGACTAAAGGAGAGAGATGCGCTTCAAACGTTCTAAGGGGTGCGACTGTTTGAAGGCGGGCACACTTTAGCCTCTAAATGCGAGAGAAATCAACCCTTTATTTCGTCTCGCCCAGTTTGGCTTTGATTCTGGCCGTGTCCGCGGCTTCCGCTGCGAGGGAGAGGGCTTTGCGCCAAGAGGCTTGCGCCTTTTCCTGCTGGCCGAGCTTTTGGAAAAGGTCGCCCAGGTGCTCTTGAATCGTGGCCGAAGTCGGGTTGCGGCGTGCCGCGTCACTTAGATAGCGTTCGGCCTCTTTCAGTTTGCCGAGCTTGTAATAAACCCACCCTAAACTGTCGAGGAAGGAGGGGTTCTGCGGCTCGGCGCGGACGGCGCGCTCGATCATTTCGCGCGCCTCTTCGAGCTTCTGGTTGTGCTCCGTCAGGAAGTAGCCGAGGTTGTTGAGCGCGGTCGGGTTGTTCGCGTCCTTGGCGAGCACCTGCCGGAGCGACTCCTCCGCGCCCCGCGTGTCTCCGGCGCGCTCCTGCGCCGAGGAGAGCATGATCAGCGCGTTCGTCGTCTGCGCGGGGTCTTCGGCCGAGGCGAGCGAGAGCGCTTTGCGCGCGGCCTCGACGGCCTCAGCCCCCTTCCCGGCGCTCATCAGCATGTTCGAGATGAAGAGGTACTCCTCGAAGTCGCTCGCGTCGCCCTTCAGGCGCGGGCGCAGGAGCGCGAGCCCCTCGTCGGCGCGGCCGAGTTCGGCGAGCGTCTGCGCCTCCTGCCGGAGCAGGCGCAGGTCTTCGGGGAAGCGCTGGCGCGCGGCGCGCACGCCCTGTAGGGCCTCGGCGCGCTTGCCGTTGGTGCGGAGGAACTCGACCTTCTGGATGTCCGCGGTCGGGTCCGTGTCTGGGAGCAGCGCGCGCATGCGGTCGAAGGCGGCTACCGCCTTCTCGGTCTGCCCCGCCTGCTGCTGCAGTCCGGCGATCTCGACCAGCACCGAGACGGCGAAGCGGCGCTCGCGGTCGTTGGCGAGCGGCGTGTCTTTGATGTTGCGCGACGCGAGGAGGTCTTCGTAGACGCCGACGGCCTCGTCGAAGCGCGACGCGTCCTCGTAGACCTTGGCGAGCGCGAGCTGGAGCTGGAGCTTCTCCACGTCTCCGCCCGGCTTGACGGCTCCGATTGAGCCCTTGAGTGTGGCGACGGCGTCGTCAACCTTGCCCGTGCGTGACTGCGCGCGCGCGAGCGTCTGGGCGGCCCCGGCGTTGGAGGGGTTCTGCGCGACGATGCGCTTCAGCTCCTCGATGACGCCCTGGTCGGCCGAGCCGCCCGCCTCGAAGGCTTCGCCGAGGAGTTGCAGGTAGCGCGGGTTGTCGGGCTCGATGGACATCGCGCGGCGGATGGCGGCGACGGCCTCGGCCGTCTGCCCCGCGCCGAGCAGGACTTCGCCGAGACGCGCGTTGGCGGCGTCGGGGCTGAGCGCGCGCCCCTGCGTGATGACCTGGTAGAAGCGGCCCTCCATCGAGGCGGGCAGCGTCGCCCACTTGCGCAGCGCCTCGACCGCCTCCTTCTCGCGCCCCGTCGCGACGTAGAACTCCGCGAGCAGCGCGTGCGCCTCGGCGTCGTTCGGGTGGATGCGCACGACCTCGCGCCACTCGGCGACGGCCTTGTCGGCGGCGGCGCGGTCGAGGCTCTTGTCGGCCAGCCCGCTCTGGAGCGTGTAGACGCGCGCCAGCGTGCGGTGCGCGCCGTAGCTGTCGTTGTTGGCGCGGACGGCGGCCTGGCCCTCCGCCTCGGCCCGCTGGAGGTCGTTGGTGATGAGGTAGGTTTCGGCGAGCGCGGCCCGCGCCTCCGAGAGAGTAGGCTCGATCTCCGCGGCCTGCTGGAAGGCGGCCTGCGCGCGCCGCAGCCCCTCGAGCGTGAGCGTCCCCGAGCGCACGCCCTCGAAGTAGCGCTGGCCTTCGAGCAGCTTGGCGTAGGCCTGCGCGCGCCGCGAGAGCGTCGAAGTCTGCGGCTGTGTCTGCGTCTGGGTGGCGGGCCGGGCCGCGGGGGCCGCATCGCGCGGAGGCTGCGCGCGGGTTGCGGAGGAGGCGGAGCAGACGGCGGCGAGTGCGCAGGCTAGGAGGCCCGCGCGCTTCCCCTGACGTGAAGACGGCTTCAAGCTAGTGTTCCTTTCGCGGCCCGGACGGGGTCGCCTTCGCCGCCGTCGGCCGCGCGGACGACCGCGACCCAGGCCGCGCGCCGCGGGTAGCAGTACACGAGCACGGCGACGGCGATGACGCCGAAGTAGAGCATGTCCGTCCCGGCGCCCGTCATGACGCTGATGAGGAGGCCGAGCACCGCGATGACGGCGGCGATGACGGCGACAATAACGGTCGTCGTCTGCAAAGTCTCGAGCAGCCCCGACGCGCCGCGCAGCGCGGCGATGTCCTGAAGGCGCATGGCCTGGAACCTCGTGCGCCGGAAGACGATGGCGCCGACGCCGAGGAAGACGACGACGAAGCGGAGCGTGTTGGCCGCCACGGGGTTGAAGCGGACGGCCCCCGACAGGAATCCCGAGAGCGCGACCAGCATCAGCAGCAGCGTGAAGACGCCGACCAGCTTCACGACGTTCGCGGCCGTCGCGTGCCTGCGCGCCAGCTCGCCCTGCGTGCCCTCGACAGTCTGTGCCAACGCGGCCTCCTCGCCTCGCGGGATAGCTTCGTAAATTAAGCTCTTGCTCAAGGGGGGACGCCGAGAATTATAGCCGAACAGAACCGCGAGCGGTAGCGAGCGGGTGCGGGATACAGCACAGAGGCATCTGCGTGTATCCCGCACCCGCTCGCTACCGCTCGCGGTTCTGTCCTGAGCGTTTACGGCTTGAGGCTGTTGCCCTCTTCCTTCTTCGGCGCGGGCGCGGGCTGCGGGAGCGGCCGCGGGTCGCGCGCGGGCGCGGTGCGGTGGTTGGGGCGGTCGTAGTTGGCGGGCAGCACCCCGTTGTTCAGAATCACGTCGGCGATGATGTCGTTGCCCTTGCTCGACTGGCTGATGATGACGCCGTCCTTGATGACCGTCTTGTGCACGACGCCGCTGATCTCGCGCAGGACGCCGCCGACCATGCCGGGGCCCTTCGGCTCCTCGTGGTTGACGCGGTCGGGGTCGGGGTCGGGCACCTGCGCGCCGATGGCCGCGAGCTTCTCCTTGGCCTTCTCGGCGTACTCGCTGTTCGGGTGGCGGCGCACGAGCTGCTGGAGGTACTTCGTCGCCTCGTCCGGCTCCTCCTCCTCAAGGTAGGTCGTCGCGTACCGGAAGAGCACGGCGGCCATGCCCGAGTAGTTCTTGTACTTCTCGACGATCTCGCGGTAGCGCGACTGCGCGCCCTTCAGGTTGTTGGCGCGGTGCTGGTAGTACTTGTTGAAGTACTGGTCGCCGACGTCCTTCTCGTGGTCGGCGAGGTTCTCCTGCACCTCGGCGAGGCGCAGCTCGATGTCGGGGCGCAGCCCCGACTTCGGGAACTGCTGGAGGCAGAACTTCAGGCGGTGCTCGGCCTTGCGCGCGGGCGAGATGTCGCGGTTGGCGAGACCCATGCGGCGCATCTCGACCTCGCCCATCTTGAGGCAGACGTCGTCGGAGAGGCCGTGGGTCGGGAAGAAGGTGACCCAGTCCTGGTAAGCCTGGCCGGCCTGGATGAGCGCGCTCGTCGTCCCTTCGAGGTAGAAGGTGTCGGCGATGGCGAGCTTGGCCAGCGGCAGGTAGACCGAGTCGGGGTAGGTGTTGATGATGACGCTGTAGAGCGAGCGCGCCGTCTCGTAAGCGTCCTTGCGCGCCTCCTTGGTCGCCTCCTCGAACAGCTCGCGGTCGCGGCCCGGGGCGACGGTGCCGACCAGCTCGTCGTACTTCTCGTCGCCGCCGCGGCCGAGGATGCGGCCGAAGAAGCCGGGGCCCTTCTTCTTCTTCTTGTCGTCCTTCTCGGCGGCGGGCGGGGCGGCGGCGCGGTCGCGCATGGTGTCGCGCATCGCGGCCTGCACGCGCGGCTCGAGGTCGGCGAGCGCGGCCTCAAGCTTGTCGAGCACCGACGTGTCGTAGCGCTCGGCGCGCTCCTGCTTGCCGCGGACTTCGGCGATCTCGCTGAGGAGCTTGCCAGCCTCCTTCTCCAGCCCGCCCAGGCGCGCGCGCGGGTCGTCGGCCGTGGCCTCCGCCGCCTTCTCCTTCGCGTTCAGACCGGCGATGGCGCTGTTGAGCGTGCGGCGCATCACGTCGAGCTTCGAGCGCATCACGTCGAGCCGCTGGATGGGCGTCAACTGCGACGAGCCCTGCGGCGCAGCCGCGGCCCTCAGAGCCCCGGCCGGCACAGCGCCCGCCAGCAGCGCGGCGCACAGGGCGGTCATAAACACTTTGCGAAATCGCATCAGCAAAACCTCCAAAAACAAGTGACGAGTGACGGGTGACGAGTGACGAGTTGATGACAAGCCCTTGCCTGTCACTCGTCACTTGTCGCTCGTCACTTAAACCAATTGGGCCGCCGCGTTCAGCAGCTCGCGGGTGGCGGCGGCGGGGTCGTCGTGGCCGAAGACGGCCGTGCCTGCGACGAAGATTTCGGCTCCGGCGGCGGCCACCTGCGCGATGTTGTCGGGGCCGATGCCGCCGTCCACCTCGATGCGCACGTCGAGGTTGCGCTCGCGGATGGTGCGGCTCAGACGCCTGATCTTCTCGACCGAGGTCGGGATGAACTCCTGCCCGCCGAAGCCCGGGTTGACCGACATGACCAGCACGTAGTCCACGAAATTCAGCACTTCGTCGAGCGCGCTTAGCGAAGTCGCCGGGTTGATGACCACCCCGGCCTGCGCGCCGCGCTTGCGAATCGACGCGAGGGTGCGATGGATGTGCGGGTCAACCTCGATGTGGACGGAAACCATGCGCGCCCCGGCCTCGGCGAACTGCTCGGCGTAGCGCCCCGGCTCAGAAATCATTAGATGCGTGTCCAGGGGCAAACGGGTTGCGCGGGCCAGCGAACGAACTACGGGTAATCCGAGCGTGATGTTGGGCACGAAATGGCCGTCCATCACGTCCACGTGGACGATGGTGGCGCCGCCGCGCTCGGCCGCCCCGATCTGCTCGCCGAGCCGCGTGAAATCTGCCGAAAGGATGGACGGCGCAATCTCGATCATAGAACTTCCCCCGGACAGGCGCGCGGCTTAAAGGTTCGGGCGGCGGTTGGCGTTGGCTCCCGCGGGGCGAGCGCTGTTCGTCGTCGTGCGAGGTCGGGAGTTGGCGTTGGTCGGGCTCTGGTTCGAGTTCCGCGGCCGCTGCGCGTTCGAGTTCGAGTTCGAGGGGCGCGCGGAGTTCGCGTTGCGGTTGGCTTCGCGGCCGCCCGCGTTCGTGTTCTCCCCTGCCTGGCCGGAGTTGGCGTTCGGGGCGGAGTTCGTGTTGGCCGAGGCGTTCGCGTTCGAGTTGCCGTTCGAGTTCCGGTTGGTGTTCCGGCGGCGGTTCGCGTTCGCGTTCGCGTTCTGGTTGAGCGCCTCGGTGCCGCGCTCCTCGCGCCGCTCTTCGATGATCTCCTCGTCGGGCGGCTTCTCGCCCTCTTTGGGCGCGCGGCTGACGATGACGGCGACGGTCTGGCCGGCCTTGATGACCTCGCCCGCGCGCGGCGACTGGTCGAGGATGCGGCCGGGCTCGACGCCCGCCTTGTAGCGTTTGGCGCGCTCGCGTATGTCGAGGCCGGCGCGGGCGAGCGTCTTCTCGCCGTCGAAGTAGGACTGGTTGACGACTTCCGGGACCTGTATGTCGGGGCTGCGCAGCGAGAGGTAGACGGTGGAGACGAGGCCGAAGGCGAATGCGACGGCGATCAGCGCAACGACTCCCAGTTTACCGAACGCCGACAGGATGTTCCGCACTAACTTCTAATGCCTCTCGCAAGCCCGACGGGGGAATTTGCCGCCAAAAGACTGACACAAGGCGGCCGGCGCAGTCTAACATCGGCCGCTTGCGGGTCGCAAGGCAGTAGGCAGAAGGCAGATGGCAGTAGGCAGTTGACAACCTTGAAGTTGAGGGGTCTGGGTTATCCTTCAACACACGTCACGCGGAGCGACTGCCTACTGCCATCTGCCTTCTGCCTACTGTTTTTCGAGCGAAGCGACGTAGAAGCCGTCAACGTCGTCGCGGTGGGGCCAGGTGCGCGTGGCCTGCGTCTGTGTGAAATCGGTGTGGGTTTGAAGGAAGGCGGCGACGACCTCCTCGTTCTCTTCCCTCTCGACCGAGCAGGTGGAGTAGACGAGGCGGCCACCGCGGCGCAGGCAGCGTGCGGCCTCAAAGAGAATCCTGCTCTGAATTGCGGGCAGCTCGCGGAAACTTTCGGGCGAGAGTCGCCAGCGAATCTCCGGGTTGTGGCGCAGAGTGCCCGTGCCCGTGCAGGGCGCGTCCACGAGCACGCGGTCGAAAGTCTCATCAGCGAACGGCAGCGCCGCTTCGGCGTCGAGCGCGACGGGGCGGACGCCCTTCACGCCGAGGCGCGCGCAGGTCTCGGCGACGACGCGCAGACGGTGTTCGTAGAGGTCACCGGCGACGACGAGGGCGCAGTCTCCGGCGAGCGCGGCGAGGTGCGTCGTCTTGCTCCCCGGCGCGGCGCAGGCGTCGAGCACGCGCTCGCCGGGGCGCGCGCCAAGGACGTGAGCGACGAGCTGCGACGCCTCGTCCTGCATGTAGACGAGCCCCTCGTCCGCGAGCCCGCGCAGCGTCGCGCTCGCGCCCGCCCCGCCCTCGACGCGCCAGCCGTCGGGCGCGACGCGCGAGGGCGCGACGGAGAGACCTTCGGCCCGCAGTCGTTCGACGAGGGCCGCGGGGTCTGCCTTCAGCGTGTTGACGCGGAAGGCGGCGGGGGCCGAGTCGTTGTTGGCGCGCGCGAAGCTCGCGGCCTCTTCCGTGCCGAAGGCCGCGGCCCAGCGGCGGACGAGTTTCGGCGGGTGGGAGGTCTCGACGGCGATTCGTTCGAGCGGGTCTTCGATCTCTTTCGCGGGGTCGAAGTCGGGCTCGCGCGTGGCGCGGCGCAGGACGGCGTTGACGAAGGGGGCAGCGGAGCGGAAGCCTTCGGCGTGCGCGAGCTGCACGGACTCGTTGACGGCCGCGTGCGCGGGCACGCGCGTGAGGAGGCGGAGCTGAAATAGCCCCAGCCGCAACGCGAGTCGAACCGGCACGTCGAGCTTCCCGGTCTTCCTCTCCGAGAAGTGTTCGACGACGCGGTCGAGCCACAACTGCCTGCGCAGCACGCCGAGCGTCAGCTCGTAGGCGAGGCCGCGGTCTTCCGCAGAAAGCCCGCCGGGCAGGTTCGCCAGCAGCGGCGCGGCGAACGCGCCATCCTCCTCGACCCTGCGCAGGACCTCGAAGGCCGCGCGGCGCGCGGGCGAGACCGCGGGACGGCCCCCCGCCCCCTTCTTCGCCGCACGCTTCACGATGCGCACGCGCCCTGTCATAACCTCTCAGCCCAGCTTCTCGCCCGCCTGCAAGCGCGAGCCGTTGATGAAGTCGCGGGCGCGCATGCGCTGCTTGCCCTCGGGCTGCACCTCAAGGAGTTTGAGCGTCGTCTCGCCGCCGCAGGCCACGACGAGGTCGTCGCCGCGCGCGGCGACGAGCGTGCCCGCCGCGGTCGCTCCCTCTTCTTGCGGGGCCGCGTCCCCCAGCCCCGCCTCGCGGCCTCTTGCTTCGGCACGCCAGACGATGAGGCGGCGGCCGAGGTGAGTGGTGAAGGCGTTCGGCCAGGGCTGAAGGCCGCGCACGCGGTGCTCGATTTGCGCGGCGTCGAGCGACCAGTCAATCAACCCGTCCTCGCGCCGGAGGATGGGCGCAAGCGTCGCCCGTGAGTCGTCCTGCGCGCGCGGCTCAAGCCCCTCGAACCGCGACAGCGTCTCGACCAGAAGCTCCGCGCCGACGTGCGACAGGCGTTCGAGCAGGTGCGGCGCGGTCTCGCCCTCTTCGATCCCCGTCGGCCGTTGAAGGAGGACGGGGCCGGTGTCGAGCCCCTCGTCCATGAGCATGGTCGTGACGCCGGTCTCGCGCTCGCCGCGGACGATGGCCCAGTTGACGGGCGCGGCGCCGCGGTACTTCGGCAGCAGTGAGAAGTGGACGTTGACGCAGCCGAGCCGCGGCGCGCGCAGGAACGCGGGCGGCAGTATCCGCCCGTAAGCCACGACCACCGCCGCGTCGAACTCCCGCTCGGCGAAGAGCGCCAGCGCCTCCTCCGTCCTTATCTTCGCAGGCTGGCGGACGGCCAACCCCCGCGAGAGCGCGTACTCCTTCACGGGCGGCGCTTTCAATTTGTTCCCGCGCCCCGCCGGCCTGTCCGGCTGCGTCCACACGCCCAGAACCTCGTGCCCCGCCTCGACGCAACGCCTCAGCGTCGGCACCGCGGACTCGGGCGTGCCCATGAAGATGATGCGCATAAGGAAGTAGGCAGTAGACAGTAGACAGTAGTCAGTAGAAGTACATTCTCATTACGAACCGTGCGGTCGTCATCGTCGGTGGTCGGCGGCGCGGAGCGCTACTGTCTACTGACTACTATCTACTGTCTACTGCCCTCAGTACGCGCAGCGGTAGCTGTAGCTCTCGTACACGCCGCGCCAGGTGTTGCCCTGTCGGCGGTAGGCGCGGTAGGACGTGCCCTCGAAGCTGGTCGAGAGGGTGAAGACTTCGCCCACGCCGTCGCCGTCAACGTCCAACTGCTCGACGTAAATCTCCACCCCGAGCCCGCCCTCTCCGACGCTATCTATCGCCGACGGATCCATCATCTCGCGGGCGTTGACGCGCGCGTACTTCGTCAGGGCGGGGCCGAAGCCTTGCCCCTGCGGCGCCGCGACGAGGAAGAGCGTGTCTCGGACTTTCGGCGCGGTCTTCACGACGTAGCTGCCGACCAGCTCCTCGCGCCCGTCGCCGTCGAGGTCGGTCGCGGTGAGGTTGAGCGTCTTCGTGTTGCGCCCGATGACCGACGCGCGCACGCCCTTCCCCGCGAGGAAGTTATTCACCAGGCGGAAGGCGGCGGTGCGCTCGGCGGCGGTCGGCGCGCGCCTCGACACCTGCGTGCGCGGCGCGTGCGCGCCGTCGGTCGCCAGGGCCATCACGTTGCCGCCGAGCTTCGCCGCCGCCGAAGCGATGTCGGCGCTCGCGGCGTTCGGGGAGCACTCGGCGGGCGTGGCCGCGCGAATCGTCAGCGTGCCCGCCTCCGCGCCGCCGAAGACCAGCCGGTACTTCGCGCCCGGCCGGTAGTGGCGCGCGAGGAACGCCGCGAGCGCGCCTTCGCCTGCGCCTTCGGCGGCGGGCTCTGAAAGCTCGCGGCGGCCGTTGATGACCGCGACGGGCTCGACCTGCGCGCCCTGCTCGTCGCCTTTGCTGACGAGGAAGACGGCGGACTCCTGCTGCGTCGTCGCGGGCTGTTGCCGCGGCGAGGCGTCGGCGCGCGGGCCGGGCCGCGCGAGAAGGAGAGAGGCCGCGACGAGCGCGGCGGCGACGACGGCTCGGAGGTTCATCAAATAACGTCCCTCTTCTCGGCCTTCGTCTGCCCGGCGCGGATCTTTTCGGAGACGACCTTGGCCTGCATGAAGAGGCCGAGGTAGTCGCGGCCGCCCGCCTTCGAGTCGGTGCCCGACATGTTGAAGCCGCCGAAGGGGTGGACGCCGACGAGCGCGCCCGTGCACTTGCGGTTCAGGTAGAGGTTGCCGACGTGGAACTCGCGCGCGGCGCGTTCGAGCTTCTGCGGGTCGTTGGTGTAGACCGCGCCGGTCAGCCCGTACTCCGTGCCGTTGGCGATCTGTAGGGCCTCGTCGAAGCTCGAAGCCTTGATGCAGGCGAGGACGGGGCCGAAGATCTCCTCCTGCTCGACGCGGTCGCCGGGCTTCACGTCGGCGATGACGGTCGGCTCGATGAAGAAGCCCTGCTCGCCGTCGCTGCCGCCGCCCGCCACCAACCGGCCGCCGTCCTCCTTGCCCCACTCGACGTACTGGTTGATGGTCTTGAAAGCCTTCTGGTTGATGACGGCGCTCATGTTCGTCGAAGGGTCTTGCGGGTCTCCGACCTTCAACTGCGCCGTGCGCTCGATGACGCGTTGGAGGACGGGCTCGTAAGCCTCGCCGACGATGATGGCGCGCGAGCAGGCCGAGCACTTCTGCCCCTGGAAGCCGAAGGCGGAGGCCACGACGCCCGCCGCCGCCTCTTCGTAGTCCGTGTCCGAATCGACGATGATGGCGTCCTTGCCGCCCATCTCCGCGACGACGCGCTTGAGCCAGATTTGGCCCTTCTGGACTTTGGCGGCGCGCTCGTAGACGCGCATGCCGATCTCCTTCGAGCCGGTGAAGGCGACGTAGCGCGTAAGCCTGTGGTCAACTACGGTGTCGCCGACCTCGCCGCCCGCGCCCACCATGAAGTTGACGACGCCCGGCGGCATCCCGGCCTCTTCCAGAAGCTCGAAGAACTTGTAGGCGATGGTCGGCGCGTCCGAACTGGGCTTGAGGACGACGGTGTTGCCCGTGACGACCGAGGCGACGGTCATGCCGGCCATGATGGCCAAGGGGAAGTTCCACGGCGGGATGACGACGCCGACGCCGAGCGGGATGTAGGTGAGGCGGTTCTCCTCGCCCTCGACGCGCGTGAGCGGCTGGTCTGCGGCGTAGCGCAGCATCTCGCGCGCGTAGAACTCGCAGAAGTCGATGGCCTCGGCCGTGTCGCCGTCGGCCTCGGGCCAGGTCTTGGCGACCTCGTGAACCATCCACGCGGAGAAGTAGTGCTTGCGCTCGCGCAGGAGCGCCGCCACGCGGAAGAGGAGGTCTGCGCGCTGGTGCGGGAGCGTCCGGCTCCACGTCTGGAAGACCTCGTTGGCCTTCTCGACCGCCTGCGTCGCAAGCTCCTTCGTCGCCTTGTGGAAGCGGCCGACCGTCTCGGTCTTGCGCGCGGGGTTGACGCTCTCAAGGATGTCGCCGGTCTCCACCCTTTCACCGCCGATGACGAGCGGGTACTCGCGCCCCAGCTCCGCGCGGACGCGCGCCAGCGCCTCGCGCATCGCCTGCGCGTTCTCCTCCTTCGAGAAGTCTGTGAAAGGCTCGTTGCGGAACTCTTCTTGCTTCATCTGCTGCATACTCTTCTCCTCGTCGGGAACAATGAATGACGTATGTTAGGGTTAAATTTCGTCCATGCTATCACAAAACAGTACCGCGAGCGGTAGCGAGCGGGTCGGGGCTTCGAGATGGGATGTCTCTCTCGAAGCCCCGACCCGCTCGCTACCGCTCGCGGTACTGTTGTCAGCCTTTAGACCCAGCGGCCCTGTTTCTGAAGCCTCTTAATCTTACGCTTGACCAGCTCGCGCTTGAGCGGGGTGGTGCGGTCGAGGAAGACGATGCCGTCGCAGTGATCCGTCTCGTGGAGCATGCAGCGCGCTTCGAGGTCAAGGCCGTCGAACTCGAACTCCTCGCCGCTCAAGTCCTGCGCGCGGACGACGGCGCGTAAGCTACGCTTCACCTGGAAGAAGATGCCCGGGAAGGAGAGACAGCCCTCGTCGCCCGTCTGCTCGCCCTCGACGCTCAGCACGACGGGGTTGACGAGCGCGACGCGCGCCTCGGGGTCGCGCCCGGCGGAGCAGTCCATCACGAAGAGGCGCTTCGACACGCCGATTTGCGGAGCCGCCAGGCCCACCCCGCGCGCCGCGTACATCGTCTCGAACATGTCCGAGACGAGCCGCTTCAAACGGTCGTCGAACTCCGTCACGTGCTCGCCCGGCGTCTCCAACACCGGCTCGCCGTACTTCACAATGTCCAAAAGTGCCATCTTAAAAACTTCCCCGCGCAAGTGTACTACAAAGGCTTAAAGGCCATCCACCGAGACGTTTAGAGTCCGCGGCCGCGTTTGCAGTTGCATCGGCGTCAGCAGAACAGGTCAGAACCACCCGCGGTAGCGGGTGGCCCTCTGTGATGCGGCGCGCTCGGGTTATCAAGGGCCACCCGCTACCGCGGGCGGTTCTGACCACTATTTCCCGAACTGCGGGGCGCGCTTCTGCACGAAGGCGGTGACGCCTTCGACGAAGTCGGGCGAGCGGAAGCAGGCGGCCTGGCCTTCGGCCTCGAAGTCGAGCGCGGCGGCGAGCGCCTGCTGTTCGGAGAGGTTGAGGGCGGCCTTGATGCGCGCGAGCGAGGGCTGGGGCGCGGCGGCCAGGCGCGCGGCCAGTTCGTCGCAGACGGCGTCGAGTTCGGAGCGCGGGACGACGCGGGAGACGAGCCCGAGGCGCTGCGCTTCCGTAGCGTTGACGGTCTCTCCGGTCGCCATCAGCTCGAAGGCTTTGGCGCGGCCGACGAGCGCGGGCAGCAGGTACGTCGCGCCGCCGTCGGGCATCAGGCCGACGCGGACGAAGCTCTGGCTGAAGGTCGCCTCCGCGGACGCGACGACCACGTCCGCGGCGAGCACGTAGCTGAAGCCGATGCCCGCGGCCGGGCCGTGCACGCGCGCGACGACCGGCTTCGGCAGCGTGCGCAGGCCCATGACGGGCGGGTTTATCAGCTCGCGCACGCGCGCCGCCACGTCCATGCCTGCCAGCTCGGCCGGGCTGATCGAGCCGAGGTCGAGCCCGGAGCAGAACGCCTCGCCCGCGCCTGAGATGATGAGGACGCGGCTCTCGTCCCGCACGGACTCTTCGACCGCGGCGGCGAGCGCCTCGAACATCCCGAAGTCGATGGCGTTGCGCCGCTCGGGGTTGTTGAAGGTGATGCGCTTGACGCCCGCGTCGAGCGTGACCTGAAGCTTCTCGTTGTTCATATGGTGCTGGCGGTGTCCGAGTCCACGGTCAGTGACTTCTTCCCGAGCGCCTTCCGGACGAGCGCGATCTGCCCGGCGTGGTAGAGCGCGTGCTGCACGGCCCCGTGGAGCGTGGCGTAGCGCGTGGACATGTTCGGGAGGATGGGCTCGTCGAGTTCGGCGTCGTCGAGCCTGAGCACTGCCTCGCGCAGGGCGACGTACGTCTCCGACAACTTCCGCCGCAGCTCCGCCCAAGCCTCCTCCGAAACGTCCGAGCGCGACGACCAGTCTTCTTCCGTCTGGTAAATCTGCGCGGGGTCTCCGCCGAGTCGGCGCAGGATGGCGCGCTCCCAGGCTTCGACGTGCGCGACCAGTTCCAGGATGTTGTGCGCGCCCTCGAAGGGCCGCGCGGCGGCCTGCTCGGCGGTGACGCCCTTCAGCAGCTCGTCAACCGCCGGGCCGTGCCACGCACCGCCCTCGTGCGCGCGCTTCAGTTGGTCTGCGATGCGTTCGACCTCTCTCATAGGCTCCTCTAACGACGCCGGCCGAAGAGCTGCGGCGCGGCGAAGACTGTGTAACGGACGGGCTCGTGCGGCCTGCGCCGCCACCAGACGGCGAGCGAGCGCCGGACGACGACCTCTAACATCGCGTCCTTGTCCTTGCGCGCGATGCCGCGGACGAGGCGGCTGATGTCGTGGCGGAAGGTCTGGACGACGAGGCGGCGGTCGGGGTCGGCGATCTTGACGCGCGCCTTCTCGAAGCGCAAAAGGTCGAGCGTCCAGCCCGAGCCGAGGTAGTCCTCCTTCAACTTCTCTTCGAGGTACTCGGCGAAGCGGAGCACGTCGCCGAACAGGCGCTCGACGGCCGGGGCCCCGTGCTCGGCGACGTAGCCGTCGAAGTAGTTGGTGAAGCGCTCGCGCAGGACGCGGTGCGTCAGCGGGAGCAGCTTGTTGACCTGCACGAAGCGCCGCTCGCGCGGCGTGGACGCGAAAGAGTTGTAGCGCTCCGCTGCCTCGCGCCTGAGCAGCCGCGTCCCGGCGGGCGTCAGCCCCAGCTCGCGCCCGAGCGCGAAAGGGTTCTCGATGAACCGCGCCCGCAGCTCCTCATCGGAAGAGAGCCGCGTCAGTATCTGCTCGATGTCGGAGAGACTCATCGTGTGTCAGTAGGCAGTAGGCAGCCGCTCCGCGCTTCGGACGTTGAAGAATTAACTCGGAGTAACCCAAATAAGTGTCTTCTACTGCCTACTGCCTACTGCCTACTGCCTACTAATATTTCCGAATCTGCTCACGGTACGCCTCGAAATTCCGGCGCATCTCTTCGACGTGGTCGCCGCCGAACTTCTCGCGGGCGGCCTCGGCGAGCGTGAGCGCGACCATCGCCTCGCCGATACGGCCGGCCGCGGGGACGGCCGTCACGTCGGAGCGCTCGAAGGCGGCCGACTCCTCGGCCTTCGTCTCGATGTCCACCGAGCGCAGGGCGCGCCGCAGCGTCGAGATGGGCTTGAGGAAGCCGCGCACGCGCAGCTCCTCGCCGTTGGTGATGCCGCCTTCCAGACCCCCCGCGTGGTTCGTCGGACGCGTGAAGGCGCGCGCGGCGGCGTCGTAGCCGATCTCGTCGTGCACCTGCGACCCCGGCAAGGAAGCCGCCTCGACGCCCGCGCCGATGGCGACGGCCTTGACCGCGGGGATGGACATGATGGCGCGGGCCAGACGCCCGTCGAGCTTCGCCTCCCAGGAGGTGTGCGAGCCGAGCCCCGCGACGACGCCGCGCGCGACGACCTCGAAGACGCCGCCGAGCGTGTCGCCCTCGCGCCGCTTCTCGTCCACGAGCGCGACCATCAATCCTTGCGCCCCTTCGTCCGCGCAGCGCAGCGGCGCGTCGTCGGGGATGCGTCCGATTGTCTCCCAGTCAACTTCGAGCGGCGTCGAAGGGATGCCGCCGAGCTGCACGACGTGGCTGCGAATCTCCACGCCGAGGGCCGCGAGCATTTGACGCGCGAGCGCGCCGCAGGCGACGCGGGCGGCCGTCTCGCGCGCCGAGGCGCGTTCGAGGATGTCGCGCAGGTCGCGCGCGCCGTACTTGAGCCCGCCCGCGAGGTCTGCGTGCCCCGGGCGCGGCCGCTTCACGCGCCGCATCTTCTCCTCGGGCGTCTCGGACGAATCGACGGGTTCGGACGACATGACGGCCGTCCAGTTCTTCCAGTCCCTGTTCTCGATCTGCAACGCGACGGGCGAGCCGAGCGTGCGGCCGTGGCGGACGCCGCTGATGAATTCAACGCGGTCGCGCTCGATCTTCATGCGCCCCCCGCGGCCGTAGCCCCACTGCCGCCGCTCAAGCTCGCGGTTGACGGCCTCCACATCTACGGGAAGGCCGGCGGGCAGACCTTCGACTATCGCGACCAGCGCGCGCCCGTGCGACTCCCCTGCCGTGGTGAAGCGGAACATCGATGACCTCAAGCGTCGAGAAAGCGCGAGCGCACCTCGGGCGGCGGAAGCATGCAACTGTCGTACTTGCCGAAGAACTTATAGCGGTTGCGCGCGAACAGGTCGTAGAAGTAGTCGCGCAGGCCCCGCGGCAAGACTCTGGCGGCGAGGAAGATTTTCCAGAAGCCGCCGAGGTATGACGCGACCTTGAGCGCCGCGTCGGAGCGGACGTGGACGCGCTCGCCGCCCGCCCCGTTCTCGACGAAGACGAGCGAGTCCACGCCGCGCAGCTCCGGGTGGCGCTCAACCACGGCCTGCCCGTAGTCGCTCTGGAGCGCGGCGAAGCGCATCTCGCCGCGCCGGTCGTGGCCGAGTATCAACTGCACGGACTTGTTGCAGAAGCCGCACACGCCGTCGTAGAGCAGGACGGGCGCGCCGACGGAAGTTTCTACCATGAGTTTGACCGTCAGCAGAAGTGGAGGACTTACAACTCAGTTCCCGCCGGGCGCGGGCAGGAACTCTTCGGCGAAGACGTTGCCGCGGCCGAGGACGCAGGCCGGGTCGAAGGCGCGCTTGAGCGCGGCCATCTCGCGCAGGTGCCGCTCGCCGTAGAGGGCGCGCAGGTACTCGCGCTTGATCTTGCCGACGCCGTGCTCGGCCGAGATGGTGCCGCCCAGGGAGACGGCGCGCTCGACGAAGCGGCCGTAGGTCTCGCGCGCGGCCGCGGCTTCGGCGTCGTCGCGCGGGAGGATGTTGACGTGGACGTGGTTGTCCCCGATGTGCCCGAAGATGACGTAGGCCAGGCGGCCCGCGCGCAGCGTCTCCCTGTAGAAGCGCATCATCTCGGGGAACGCGGCGTCGGGCACGGCCATGTCGGTCGAGACCTTGCGCTGGCCGCGCCGCGCGAGCCACTCGTTGACCATCACGGGCAGCGCGTGGCGGAAGGCGCGCATCTCGGCGCGGTCGTGCTCGTTCGTGCCGAACCAGGACTCGTCGGCGAGCGCGTCGTGCCGCTCGACCAGCCCGAGCCACTCGCCCATCAAACGCTCTTCCGTCCTCGCGTCTGTCTCCTGCTCGAAGAAGACCGCGCCCGCCGCGCCGAGCGGCACCAGCGGGTAGCGCTCGCGCAGGAAGTTCAAAGCCTCCCCGTCGAAGTATTCGAGGGCGCGCGCGTCAATCCCCTCCCTCCAGGGCGAAGGCCCGCCGTCCGGCAGGCTCGGCAACCGCGTCGCCAGCGAGCGCTCGCGCGCCTCGCGCACGAAGGCGAGGAGTTGCTCCTCCTCCTTGAAGAAGACGACGCCCGCGAGGACGCCTTCGGGCTGCGTGAGCAGAGACAGCTCGACCTCAGTTACGACGCCGAGCGTGCCTTCGCTGCCGATGAAGAGGTCGATCAGGTCCATGCCCGGCCGCGTGAAGTAGCCGGCGGCGTGCTTGCGCGTCGCGGGCATCGTGTAGGTCGGCAGCCGCGCCTCGATGCTCCTCCCGCCTCCCAGAGGAAGTTTGACGCTCCCGTCCGCGCCCGCGAACAGACGCCCGCGCCGAATCTCTAAAAGGTCGCCGGTCGTGAGCGCGACCTGCAAGGCGCGCACGTACCCGCGCGTCGGGCCGTACTTGAACGTGCGCGCGCCCGAGGCGTTGGTCGCCACCGTCCCGCCCAGATAGCAACTCCCCTCGGTCGGGTCGGGCGGGTAGAGCAGACCGCGCGCCTTCGCCTCGCGCTGGAAGTCCGAGAGCACGACGCCCGCGCCGGCGGTCGCCCACCCGCCGCCCCAAGTCTCGCGCACGAACTCGCCCACGCGGTTCAGCCTCGCCGTCGAGAGCACCGCGCCGCCGTACGGCACGCGCCCGCCGACGATGCCTGTGCCCGCGCCCGCCACCGTCACCGGCGTGCCTTCCCTCGACGCTTCGGCCAGCGCGCGCGCCACCTCTTCGGCGCTTTCGGGAAAGAGCACGCGCTCGGCCCGCCCGCCCGCCGTGTTGCTCGCGTCGGCGAGGAAGGATTGAATCTCGTCCTGCTCCTGTTTAATCAGCATCGAGCGTCCGTCTAAGTCGCGTCTGTGCTCCCCACGCCGGCGTCTGCGGCCGACGGGTTGGCCGCCACGTAAATCTCCGACTCCTCCCCCTCGCCCGGCAGCATTTCGTTCCCGCGGTAGACGAAGCCGAGCTTCAAGAGCACGCGGCGCGAGGCGTCGTTCTCGGGCGCGATGCTGGCGACGACCTCCTTAAAGCCGAGGCGCTCGAAGCCGTGGCGGAGCGCCGCGCGGCCGATCTCGGTCGCGTAACCGCGACCCCAGCAGTCACGCCTCAGCATGTAGCCGTAGTCAATCTCGCCCGACCAGGGCAGAGGCACGAACCCGCTGCTGCCGACGACGCGCCCGCCTTCCCTCTCCGCGACCGCCCAGCGGCTGTAGCCCCGCGTGCGGTAGCTCACGTTCAGCTTCTCAATCCACCCGCGCGCCCGCTCGAACTCCCACGGCCTGCCCGTATCGACGTAGCGCATCACGTCCGCGTCGCCGACGAGCGCGAAGAGGGCTTCGGCGTCTTCGGGCTTCCACTCGCGCAGGACGAGGCGCTCGGTTTCGAGTATGACAGCCACGCTCAACCCTCACGTCATCGTCAGCTCGCGCTCGCGGAGGTACTTGACGCGGTCGCGCAGCTCTGCGGCGCGCTCGAACTCCAGGGCCTTGGCGGCGGCGCGCATCTCGTGTTCGAGGCGGGCGATTGTCGCCTCGATGTTGGCGGCCGTGTACTCCTCTATCGAGTCGAGTTCGAGCGGCACCTTGAAGTAGTCGGCCTCGTAGGCGGTGACGAGCGTCGCCTCGACCGGCTTGATGATGGTCTGCGGGGTGATGCCGTGCTCGCGGTTGTAATCCTCCTGGATGCGGCGGCGGCGCTCGGTCTCGCCGACGGCCCGCTTCATCGAGTCGGTCATCTTGTCGGCGTAGAGGATCGCCATCCCGTTCGCGTTGCGCGCGGCGCGGCCGACAGTCTGGATGAGCGAGGACTCGCTGCGCAGGAAGCCCTCCTTGTCCGCGTCGAGGATGGCGACGAGCGAGACTTCCGGCAGGTCGAGCCCTTCCCTTAACAGGTTGATGCCGACGAGCACGTCGAACTCGCCCCGGCGCAGGTCGCGCAAGATACGTATGCGCTCTAAGGTCTCGATGTCCGAGTGGAGGTAGCGGACGCGGACGCCGACCTCTGCGAAATACTCGGTCAAGTCCTCGGCCATCTTCTTCGTCAAGGTGGTGACGAGGACGCGCTCGTTGCGCTCGGCGCGCGTGCGGCATTCGCCGAGCAGGTCGTCGATCTGGCCTTTGACGGGGCGTATCTCGACTTTCGGGTCGGTCAACCCCGTCGGGCGGATGATCTGCTCGACGACCTCGCCGCCCGTGCGCGTCAACTCGTAAGGGCCGGGCGTGGCCGAGACGTAGATGGTCTGGCCGATGCGCGCCTCGAACTCCTCGAAGTTGAGCGGTCGGTTGTCCATCGCGGAGGGGAGGCGGAAGCCGTACTCGACGAGCGTGCGCTTGCGCGACTGGTCGCCGTTGAACATGCCGCGGATTTGCGGGACGGTCTGGTGCGACTCGTCGATGACGACCATCGAGTTCTCGGGCAGGTAGTCGAGGAGCGTCGGCGGCGGCGAGCCCGGGGGCTTGCCCGTCAGGTGGCGCGAGTAGTTCTCCACGCCGCGGCAGAAGCCCATCTCCTTGAACATCTCAAGGTCGTACATCGTCCGCTGGTGCAGGCGCTGCGCCTCGACGAGCTTGCCCTCTTTAATCAACTGCGGCTCCCACCAGTCCAACTCTTCGCGGATGGTCTTGATCGCGCGCTTGACGGTGGACTTCGGCATCACGTAGTGCGTCTTCGGGTAGATCGGGAGACGTGAAGTGTGCTTCTCAAGCACCTCGCCGAGCAGCGGGTCGATGGTCGAGACCGAGTCCACCTCGTCGCCCCACAGCTCGATGCGGTAAGCCTGGTCTTGATAAGAGGGGTAGACCTCGACCGTGTCCCCGCGGACGCGGAAACTCCCGCGGTCGAACTCCACGTCAGAGCGCTCGTACTGCAACTCGACCAGGCGCTGCAACAACTGCTCGCGCGTCGTCTTCATCCCCGGCTCGACGAAGAGGATCATGTTGTAGTAGGCGTCCGGGTCGCCGAGGCCGTAGATGCAGGAGACGGAGGCGACGACGATCACGTCGCGCCGCTCGAAGAGCGCGCGGGTGGCGGAGAGGCGCAGGCGGTCGATCTCCTCGTTGATCGTCGCCTCCTTCTCGATGTACGTGTCCGAGGCCGGGACGTAAGCCTCCGGCTGGTAGTAGTCGTAGTAGGAGACGAAATACTCGACCGAGTTCTCGGGGAAGAAGGACTTGAACTCCTGGTAGAGCTGCGCGGCGAGCGTCTTGTTGTGCGCGATGACGAGCGTCGGGCGCTGCGTGCGCTCGATGACGGAGGCGACCGAGAAGGTCTTGCCCGAGCCCGTGATGCCGAGGAGCACCTGGTCTTTCACGCCCTCGTCCAGCCCCCTCACGAGCGTGTCGATGGCGGCAGGCTGGTCGCCCTGCGGCTTGAATTCTGAGCGGAGTTTGAACTTCATGGTGAATGGTGAATGGTAAATGGTAAATGGTGAAAAGACAAAGAGCGTCTTCTCACCATTTACGATTCCCTATTCACCATTCACTAAGCGGGCGTGGGCTGGCTCGAACTTATCTGGTAGATGGCCTCCATGACCGCCGAGCGGACTTCCGTCGGGAGCGAGCCGCGTACCGCGAGGCGGCGGAAGGCGGGGAGCACCTCCTTCTGGCCGGAGAGCGCGAGCAGCTTGACGACGGCGAGGCGCACCTCGTTGTTCGGGTGGCTCTCGATGGCGCGCAGCAGCGGCTGCACCTCGCCCGCCTTCGCCATCAGGAAGAGGAGCGAGAACGCCTCGTAGGTGCGCTCGCGGCTCTCGCCCGTGAGCTGCGAGATGGACTCGGCGGCGAGGCCCGAGGAGGCGATGGCCGCGCCTATCTCGCGGCGGCGCTCCGGCGTGGCCTCGCGCAGCGCGCGCGTGAAGGACTCGGCGCGGTCGGCGCGCAGCTCGTGGAGCGCGCGGGCCGCGGCCGAGCGGACATCCTTCGACGGGTCGTCGAACGCGGCGCAGATCTGCTGGAACGCCTCGTCCGTGTCCACGTGCGACAGTTCGATGATGGCCGAGGCGCGCTCGCGCGGGTTGTCGCTCGCGATGCGCTGCTGGATGGAGGCGGGCACCGTGGACAGCTCGTCGAAGGGCGCGAGCCCCTTCTCGGGCTTCTCGGCCGCGGGCTCGTAGGCCGCGTGCGTCGGCTCCGGCTCGCGCAGGGCGGGCGGGGCCTCTGCCGTCTCGGCCGCGACCTCGATTTCGCGCGTCGTCTCGGCCTGCGCTTCGGCGACGGGCTCGGCCTCTTCGACCTCCGCGGCGGGCGGGGCCGCGAGCGTCTCGCCCGCGGAGGTCTCGAAGACGATCTCGGGCGCGGCGGTCTCCGAGGCCGCCGGCTGTGCCTCGCCGCCCATCTCGCCGAGGTCGAAGTCGAACCACTCGCCCGCGGCGGGGGTCAACTCCTTCGAGGAGTCGGCCGCGACGGGCTCGATCTCGCGCGTGACCTCTTCGGCTCCAGAGTCGAACAGCGTGGCCTGTTCGGTCTCGTGCTGCCCCGGGGCGGGGTCGAAAGTCCCGGCCGTCGAGAACTCTTCGACACGCCCGACGCCGACCTCGTCAAGCGCCTCGGCGGCTTCTTCGTTAAAGTCCGCGGAGGGAAGTTCGGGTTCGACGTAGGGCTCGACGCCGGTCTCGGCGGCCGTCCGGAAAGACTCTTCCGCGTGGACGGGCTCGGGGACGTGCGCGGGCTCGCCGGTCGCTTCGGCCGCGGGCTCGGGCGCGACGGCGGGCTCAACCTCGGAGGGCTCTTCGACGAAGGGCTCGATGGAGACCGAAGACTCTTCGGCTGCTTCCGGCGCGGCGGTCTCCGCGACGGGCTCCGGCGCGGCCTCGGCCGCGGCCTCTTCGACCGGAGCGGATTCGACCGTCGCGGCCTCTTCTTCGCGCGTGAAGCCGAAGGGCGCGGGCTCCTCGGCCGGCAGCGCTTCGACGACGGACGCGGCCTCCTCGGTCGCCGCTGCTGCGGGCTCGGAGGAGGCTGCGGGCTCGCCCGCCTCGACGGCGGGGATGGCGGTCTGCGTCGCGGCAGCCGGGGTCTCTTCAAAGCCTTCGCGGCAGAACTCGATGGCGGTGCGGATGATTCGGGGCGGGATGCGGTAGCGCTCCGTCCTCTCGCGTTCGAGCAGCGCTTCGAGCGGCCCGACGGCCGAAGGGTCACGCAGCGCGCCCAGTGCCTCGACGGCCGCGCGGCGCACGTCCGAGACGGGGTCTTCGAGCGCGGCGACGAGCGGCGGCGTGGCCTTGCTGTCGCCGAGGATGGCGAGCGAGCGCGCCGCGGCCGAACGCTCGGCCGGGGCGTCGGCCTCGCGCAGGTCGCGCGCGGTCTCTTCGTAGTAACCGTGCTCGACGAAGGCCGCGCGGGCAAGCTCGCGGCGTTGAGCGTTGCGGCCGGCGAGCGCCGAGAGCAGCTCGGCGGCGACCATCTGCCGCGTCATCGCGTCGCGCGAGCCGATGACCGCGCGGTCGTACTGCGAGCCTCCGAGCAGGCTCTGCGTCTCCGACAGCACGCGCTCGGGCTCGGGCGCGAACGCCGGCTCGATCTCCGTGACGGGCGCGGGCGCTTCGACTTCAGCCTCCGCGACGGGGGGCTCGGCCGTCTCTGTTTCGACGGGAGCGACTTCCCTTGTGACGGCTTCCGAAGTGAGGAGGGCCGGGGCCGTGGTCTCAACGCTCGGCTCCGCGGCCTCGAGCCGTTCGGGCTCGGCGGTCTCGACGGCGGGCGCGACGAAGTGCTCCGTGGCCTCCGACTCCGCGACGACCTCCGCGGCCTCTCCGGCCGTGACATCCTGCGCGACTTCGGCCGGCTCTTCCTGCACGACCTCTTCGACGGCGGGGGCCTCGACCGCGGCACTTTCTTCAAAGGCCGCCTCTTCCGTAACCACGGCCTGTTCGACCGAAGGAGTTTCGACGGTCTCTTCCTGAACGGGAACCTCATCGGCGACGGGCTCGACGGCCGCTGTCTCTTCCGCGACCGGCGCGGCGACGACCTGCTCTTCGACGACGGGCTCTTCGACCGCGGGCTCTTGAGCGACGGGCGCGGCGACTGTGGACTCGTCGGCGGGCGTCTCGGCGACTATGGGCTCTTCGGCGCCCGCGCCCTTCTTCTTCTTCCGCTTGGACTCCTGCCTCGCATCTTTCCTCGACTGCTTCCGAGACTTCGCGGCGGCCGCGCCGCCCGCGAGCGCCGTGGCCGCGGCGAGCGGGTTCACGTCCTCGGCCGACACATCTGACGCCATTTCTGACGCGCCGGCGGTTTCAGACTTGCTGACAGCCTCGGCCGCGCCGACAGGTTCGGGCGTGCCGGCGGCGGCGGGCTTTGCGGCGTCGAGCGCCGAAGCCTGTGCGGTTGCCGAAGCGTCCTTGAGCGCCCTGGCCGTCTCCTCCTTCGCACGCGAGGCGCGGGGCTCTTCGAGCTTCGTCTTCGAGTCGTCCAGACTTTCGACCGGCGCGGGCCGGGCCGCGGCCGTGCGGCGCGCGGCGAAGATGAGCCCGAGCCCGACGACGATCAGCGCGAAGACGAGCGCCAGCGCCCAGTTCCGAATCAGGAAGGTGCCGAGCGACGAGCCGGTCTGAGTCCCGGCCCTGGGCTGGCTCGCGGTAATGGGCGCGACCGGCGCGGGCTGCTGCGCCTGCGCGATCTCGGTCGCGGGCGTCGCGGCCGGCGATGGCTCCTGCGTCGGCCCGACCGAAGCCGTCGCGGGGTTCTGCGCGGCCGGGTCAACGGCCGGCGCGGGCTGCTCGGTTGCGGTCGCGTTGGCCGACGCGGCGCTGGCGGCCTGAGCCCTCGCGGCCTCTTCGGCCGTGGGCTGGCGGCGCTCGGGCGTCGGCACAGCGTTCGGCGTCGAAGTCGCCGTCTGGTTGTTCTGTTGCGCGGCGCGGTCTCTGTTCTCGGCCGGCGGGGTCTGCTGCTGCTGTTGCTGCTGCTGCGCGCGCGCGGCGTCGCTGGTCGCGGCCTGCTGCGCGCCGCCGCCGGGCACGTCGAAGACCACGTCGAGGCGGTTGAACTTCTGCTCGACGCGCGGCTTCGCGCCGGGCTGGACGCGGTAGGAGAGCACGACCGAGTCGCCGCGCTGCTGCACCTGCATGTCGCTGTAGCCCTTGCCGGAGCCTCCGCCGCGCGCCCCGGCCGCGGCCTTCGGCAGCACGACGTAGAAGCGGTCGCCGCTGCGGTAGGCCGAGTAGTCCTTGAGCGTGTCGTCGGCCGTGATCGTCACGCGTGACCCGCTGCCGGTGTCGCTGCTGCGCACGCCCACGACGCGCTTGGACTTCGCGCCGCCCGAGGCGTTCGCATTCCCCTGACGCTGCGCGCTCGCGCCCCCGGCCAAAAGCATCGCGGAGAGCGCCAGCGCCGCGGCGAGCACGACGAGCAGTTTGGTTCGCATGTGTCTGTGCATTTGTGAGCTGGACTTCAGGGGCATCGCTACAGTCTCGGGAAAACAGTTGCGGGCGGCCGTATTATGCAATAGCGCGGCCGGGTTGTCACCACACAAATCGGGCGCGGACGTGAAGCCCGCCTCCGCCTCACCCGACCTCGATCAGTTGCGCGCGCCCGACCGTTTCGAGGATGGAGCGGCGCACGCGCTCGGGCATACCCGCCTCCGACGCGAGGTCGCGCAGGCGCTCGCAGACCTCCGGCGTGAGCGAGTCGCCGAGCAGTTGGACGCAGGTCAGGCTCGCCTCGTCGTCGCGGTGCGCCCCGATGGCGTCGAGCAGCGGCCCGGCCTCGCCGCCGCCCGCGCAGAGCGAGAGCAGCGAGAAGGCTTCGTACGCCTGCCGCCGGTCTTCGCTCGTCAGGCGACCGACGGCCTGCGCCGCGAGGCCCGCCTTGACGCAGGCGTGCGCCACGTCTCGCAACAGGCGCGAGTCGGCCGTCTCCATGACCCGCACGTAAGCCTCCGCGCGCTCGAAGCTGAGGCGCGAGAGGGCGCGCGCGGCGGCGGCGCGGACTTCGCGCGCCTCGTCGGCGAGCGCCATGATGACGTGCGCGAAGACCGACTCGTGGTTGACGAGCCCGAGGCTGTTGACGGCGGCCGCGCGCACCGCGCCCTCCGCGTCGTAGCGGGCGGCCTGCGCGAGCGCCGCGACCGAGCGACGCACCTGGAACTGCGAGAGCTGCTGCGCGGCGTTGACGCGCGACTCGGCATCCGTGCTCTCGATGCGGACGAGGGCCACGCTCAGCGACTCTTCGTCGCAGGACTCGGGCAGCTCCTCGTAGTCGGCCGCGGGCACGAGCGAGCGCACGTCATCCGACTCCTGAGACTCGGACTGCGAGCGCGCGAAAGCGGATGCGCCGTGCATGACCTCAAGCGACTCGACCGAGCAGGCGGTGAGCGCCGGGCCGAGCACCGCGGCCGGGATGTCCTGGTGGCGGCGCGCCGCGTCGAGCAGTGCGCCGATGGCCGAGGGCAGGCCGAGCGCGCCCAGGCTCTGCACGCACTCGTTGCGGACGAGCGGGTCGGCGTCGTAGAGCGCCTCGGTCAGGAACGGGAGCGCCTGCACGCTCCGCATGTCGCCGAGGGCGCGCGCGGCGCTCACGCGCTCGAAGGTCTCGCCGCCGAGCAGGAGCGCGGCGCACGAGCGCGCGACGAAGCCGTAGTCTTCGAGCGCGGTGCGCGCGCGACGCCTGCCGTCCTCGTCCGTCTCGGGCGAGCGCAGCGCCTTGAGCAGAGAGGTCTCGACGGCGCGGCGGTCGTCCGACGCGCGCGAGGCGAGCACCTCGATGCTGTGCGCGCCGCCCGCGACGAGGCTCGCCACCTCCTGGTCGATGCGGTACGAGCCGTAAAGGAAGGAGGGCATGGCCGTCTGCGACTTCGACTCGGCCGAGCGCCCTTGCTTGGCGGCGCCTTCGGCTTCCAACTCGCGGGCGCGCCGCGTCGCCTCGTCCTCCGCGCCGCGGCCGTCTTTGCGCCGCTCGAAGGGGACGGCGATGTCCGACTTGCGCCGGTCGCCCTTGGACTGCTCGAAGGGCTTCGGCTTCTTCTCCGACTTCTCCGACGCCCTCTTCGTCTCGCCCGCGTTACTTTCATCGGTCGCGCCGCCCGAGCGCCTGCGCCTGATGAACATGCCGACCGAGCCCGCGACGCCGACGCCGACCACCGCGAACAGGGACGGCAGCGAGAGGAGGTAGGACAGGAGCCCGCCCTCGACGTTCTTCACCCCGACCGCGGCCGGCTGCGCGACCGTCGGCCTGTTCGACTCCTGCGGCGCGGGGCCGCTCAAGTTGGTCGTATCGCCCGGCGCGTTAGAACTCGGCTGCGCCGGGTCGTGCGGCTGGGCGGGCGGGGGCGTGGCAGACTGGACTGCCGTCGGTTGCGGCGCGGGCTGCGCCGGCTCGGCCGCCGGCTCCGAAGCGCCGCGGCGCTTCGACTCCGCCTTCGGCTGCTGCACGCGTTCGAGCACCTCGCCCGCGGACTCCTCGCGCGGGGCCGGCCGGCCGCGGCCCGGCGTGCGCTCGGGCTGCGGCTGCGACTGCTCGACAGGGAAGTTCTCGACGCTCAGCGCGCCCGACCCGCCCGTGACGACGAGGTCGAGGCGGTTGCCGCGCGGCTGCACGGTCACGTTCGCGCCGCGCCTAACCGGCACGACCAGTTCGAGCGAGTTGCCGACGCGCCGCACCTTGACGCCGCCGCCCGCCCTCGCCGCCTCGCCGTTGACGAGCACGACGTGGAAGCCTTCCGCGTCCTGCCACGTCTGCGCGCGGTTGAGCGAGCCGTCGGCGTTGATCGAGACGACGTTGCCCGACGTGGAGACGCCGGTGACGGTGACGGGCGGCTCCTTGTAGCGCTGCTGCGCCCGCGGGTGTTCGGGCGCGCTCAGCGCGAGCGAGACGCCCGCCGCGGCGACGAGGCCGAGCCGCACGCAGCGCGAGCCGAGCGTGCTGCGGCTCCACGTCCGCAGAAGCACGGAGATGTCGTGTCCGGTCGATTCCTTGTTCATAGTTTTACATCCGGGCGTGCGCCCGCCGGAGGGTGAGACTGTCTGAAGTCTGACTGGGTTAGGAAGGGTCGCGAGCGGGGCTGCGGTGCTCGTCGCCCTCGGTCAGGGAAGGCTCTGGCGGCCTTCTCCGGGAGTGGAACCCTTCAGCGCTGTTCGTCGCTGAACTTGTAGCCGATGCCCCAGACGGTCAGAACCATCTGCGGGTTCTCTGGGTTGTCCTCGATCTTGGCTCGCAGGCGGTTGATGTGCGAGTCAATCGTGCGGTCGTAGCCCTCGTAGGAGTAGTCCCAAATCTTCTCCAGGAGGTACTTCCGCGGGAAGACGCGGCCGGGGTTGGAGGCGAAGAGCCGGAGCAGCTCGAACTCCTTGGGCGTGAGTTCGACCTGCCGGTCGCCGACCGTCACCTCGCGCTTGGCCGGGTCGATGCGCAGGCGGCCCCGGAGTATCGGGGCGTCCTCGCTCGTCTCGGAGCGCGAGGCCGCGCGGACGCGGCGCATCACGCTCTTGATGCGCGCCTCAAGCTCGCGCAGCGAGAAGGGCTTGGTGATGTAGTCGTCCGCGCCCATCTCAAGGCCGAGCACCTTGTCAACCACGTCGTCCTTGGCCGTCAGCATGAGGATCGGGATGTATGGAGCCTTCTCCCGCAGCTCGCGGCAGACGGCCAGCCCGTCCATTTTAGGAAGCATGAGGTCGAGGACGATGGCGTCGGGGCGCTCGTTCAAGGCCGCCTGGACGCCGGAGAGCCCGTCTTCCGCGGTCTGCACCGTGTAGCCCGTGCGCGAAAAATACTCGGTGATGGCTTCGAGAATCTTCTCGTCGTCTTCGATGATGAGGAGCTTGAGCTTGCGCTCGCCCGCCTCGATCTTCTCTTCACCAGTGTCCTTCACGTCGGGATTGGCGGCGGCAGATTTTTGAGTCATCGCGGAACGGTTAAGGAGCACGCCTCAGCGGGAACGCGCCCCGGGACACCAAGAACTATAACGAACCGGCCGACTAAACTCAAGCAATAAATAATCTTCGGGGGCCGCCACTGTCCGGGACGGCACAAACCCCTGTCGTTAGCCCTCGCTCTTTAAAAGCCGCCGCGCGTGTGATATTTACAACAAAGCCATAGCGGTCAGAACCGCCCGCGGTAGCGGGTGGGCCTTTGTTACCGGGTGGCGTCGTATCTCAAAGACCCACCCGCTACCGCGGGCGGTTCTGACCTGATTCCCCGACTTAAGGAGCCTTATGACGAACGAAGAGAGACAGGCGCTCATCGAGCAGTACAAGGCCGGCTACGACGAGGTCGCCCGCAGCCTCGAAGGCTTCGACGAGGACGCGCTTTCGGCCCACCCCATCCCCGGCAAGTGGAGTGCCCGCGAGGTCGTCCAGCACCTCGCCGACAGCGAGATGAACAGCGCCATCCGCCTGCGCAAACTCCTGACCGAGGACGACCCGCAGATACAGGGCTACGACCAGGAGCACTACGCCACGAGCCTCCGCTACAACGAGCGCCCCATCGCGCCCGCGCTCGACGCACTGCGCGGCGCACGCGCCACCACCGGCCAACTCCTCGACGCGATGTCCGACGCCGACTGGTCGCGCGCCGGCACGCACTCCGAGTCCGGCCGCTACACCGCCGAGGACTGGCTCCGCATCTACGCCGACCACGCACACAACCACGCCGCGCAGATTCGTCGCTTGCGCGAAGCGCTTCGCGCGTGAACCGTGAACCGTAAACCGTGACAAGAAAGAACCGTTTTATTCTTGTCACGGTTTACGGTTCACGGTTCACGGTCTTGACAAAGTTTGAGGGGCGCGAGCACAATCCCGGCGCGCCGGGGGCGCTTCCTTCGTACAGACTGACCCGCGCGGACACGAACAAGCCTGTATTTATCTTGTCACGGTTTACGGTTCACGGTTCACGCTCCGAATAAAGACATGACCGGCACTCCGACAGTCGCGGAGACTTCCCTCCCCGGGCTCAGGCTCGCGCGGCGCGGCAAGGTGCGCGACGTGTACGAGGTTGACGACCGTCACCTCCTCATCGTCGCCACAGACCGCATCTCCGCCTTCGACTGCGTGCTCCCCACCCAGATCGAGCGCAAGGGCGAGGTCCTGACCGCGCTCTCCGCCTTCTGGTTCGCGCGCCTCGCGCACATCACGCCGCACCACCTCGTCACGACCGACGTGAGCCAGATGCCCGAGGCCGTCCGCGCCTCGGCCGACCTCCTCCGCGGCCGCTCGATGCTCGTGCGCCGCACGGAGGTCTTCCCCGTCGAGTGCGTCGTGCGCGGCTACCTCGCCGGCTCAGGCTGGAAGGACTACCTGGCGACGGGCGAGGTCTGCGGACACAAACTGCCGGAGGGCTTGCGGGAGTCGGCCAAACTGCCCGCGCCGATCTTCACGCCCGCGACCAAGGCCGAGACCGGCCACGACGAGAACATCAGCGAGGAGCGGATGCGCGACATCGTCGGCCGGGAGGCGACCGAGCACCTGCGCAACACCGCCCTCGCGCTCTACCACGACGCCGAGACCTACGCGCGCGGCCGCGGCATCATCATCGCCGACACCAAGTTCGAGTTCGGCCGCGACGAGGAGGGGCGCGTCATTCTCATCGACGAGGCGCTGACGCCCGACTCCTCCCGCTTCTGGCCGGCGGAAGCGTACGAGCCCGGCCACTCTCAGCCCTCCTTCGACAAGCAGTTCGTCCGCGACTACCTCGAAACGCTCGACTGGGACAAGCGGCCGCCCGCGCCCCCGCTCCCGCCCGAGACGGCCGCCGCCACGACCGACCGCTACCTCGAAGCGTACCGACTGCTCACGGGGAAACCGCTAACGCAGTAGGCAGATGGCAGTAGGCAGTACGCCCGCGTTAAGCGTGTTGAAGGATTAACTCAAAGGTTCAGGCAGAAGGTTCAGGCAGCCGGGCTTTTAACTGCCTACTGCCATCTGCCTACTGCCTACTTCTTTTCCATGACTTTCTTCGACCTCTTCGTGCTCGCCATCGTCGGCGCGTCCGTGGCCGCGGGCGCGCTGCGCGGGTTCGTGCGCGCGCTGATTGCGAGCCTCGGGCTGGTGGTCGGGTTCTTCGCCGCCTCGCACACGTACGAACAGGCGGGCGCGTTCATACGCGGGCTGGGCCTGGTCGAGTCGGTCGAGGCCGGGTACGCCGCGGGCTTCCTTCTGATGGTGGGAATCGTGCTGGCCGTCGGGTTCGTCGTCGGCGAGTCCGTACGCTCGGGGCTCAGGCGCGCGAAGCTCCAGTGGTTCGACCGCGCGCTCGGCGCGGGCTTCGGACTCGTGCGCGGCGTGGCCGTCTGCTCGGTCGTCTACCTGGCGCTGACCGCGTTCCCCGTCAAGATTGAGGCGGTCGAGCGGGCGCGCACCGGCCCCGCGCTCGCCGAGGGCGCGCGCCTGCTCGCGCTCTGCACCTCTACGGAAGTGCGCTCACGTTTCCTGACACAGTACCAGCACCTTTTCGCCTGAGCGCCCCTTTAGAGGAAGGGCGCGGCGTTTGATACTTTCATTTGATCGGACGGAGCGAACCCCCATGCCTATGCGCGCCCGGCTCGAAGCCCTGATTGACGAGATGCTCGACGGCCAGATCATGCTTGACGAGGCCCTCGAAGAGTTCGAGAAGCTCTACATCCAGAAGGCGCTCGCGCGCCACAAGGAGCACCTCTCGCGCACGGCCGCCACGCTCGGCATCCACCGCAACACCCTCTCCAAGCGCGTCGCCGGCTACCGCACGCAGGAGCGCGCCGCAGCAGCAGCCCCGAACAATCACCGCCCACGTAAGCCCGCCGCCCGCCGCAAGCGCTGAAACCCCCGCCCGGCGTGTGCGAATCGCCGCCCGCAGCCGTAGACTCCACCTTCCGACCCGTCAAACCCCCTCCGAGAACCGCCGAGAGGCCGTCAGCAGCGTTTGAAACCTCTTCTGCGTCTGTCGAGAGGCCATTTTCGGCCGTCGAGATGATTCCGGCGCGTGTAGAGTTCATCAAACCGCGTGTAGAGACGGTCGCGGCGCTTGTTGAATTTATACTGCCGCGCGTAGAGATAAATCCGACTTATGTATAACCCATCTCGACGCGTGTAGAGGTCGTTCCGACGTTTGTAGAATTTATTCAAACGCGTGTGGAGATAAATCGCACTTATGTAAAATCCTTCGCAACAGGTGTAGAGATGACTCTGACGCGTGTAGAGACGGCTCTGATGACTGTCGAGTGTATCTTTACGGCCGTAGAATCTTTTCAACCAGAGCGCGAGACCGCCCCGGCAGAACGCCGCGGAGCGGCGCATGAATGTAGCCCGGCCTTGTCAAGGCCGGGAATCCATTTAACGGCCGCGTCGCGTCGCGTCCGCGACGTGTGAGCCGGCGCGGGCCGTTCAGGCGTCGCTGACGCGACGCGTTGAAATCTCGCAAACCGCTCCCCGGCCTTGAAAGGCCGGGCTAAACTCAGACGCCGCCGACGCGGCGGATTCGCGCGCGGCCCTCAAAATTACGCGCGCAGCCCGTCATAACTCCCCGCACAAACTCCGCCTGAAAGCTCCTGGTTGACAAACAAATCTAAAGTGCTATATTTTTAGCAGTCCTTCAAACGGAGTGCTAAAAATTTGCGATTTCCTTAGCAAATCCAGAGCGTTTTCGTTAGCAGCCGGAAGGTCATCAAACCAGACAACTCATCCACAAAGAACCGGAAAGGAGCGTTATGGCTACCAACATCAAACCACTGCACGACCGCGTGATCGTCAAGCGCATCGAGGAGGGCGAGCAGGTGCGCGGCGGCATCATCATCCCGGACACGGCGAAGGAGAAGCCGCAGGAGGGCGAGGTCATCGCCGTCGGCGACGGCAAGCGCAAGGACGACGGCTCGCGCATCGAGCTCGACGTGAAAGAGGGCGACCGCGTGCTCTTCGGCAAGTACAGCGGCTCCGAGATCAAGATCGACGGCGAGGAGTACCTCATCATGCGCGAGGACGAGATTCTCGGCGTCATCGAGCGCGCCGGCGCGGCCTCGGGCGGCAAGAAGGGCGGCAAGTAGTCTACGGACTCACGGCCGCCTTTTTCGTGTCCAAGCATCTTTGAAGTCGTCATATCGAAGGAGAAGAGACAGTTATGGCAAAGCAAGTAATTCACGGTGAGGAGTCGCGCGCGGCGATCCTGCGCGGCGTCAACCAGCTCGCCGACGCGGTCAAGATCACGCTCGGCCCCAAGGGGCGCAACGTCGTCCTCGACAAGAAGTTCGGCAGCCCGACAATCACCAAGGACGGCGTCACCGTCGCCAAGGAGATCGAGCTGAAGGACAGCCTTGAGAACATGGGCGCGCAGATGGTGCGCGAGGTCGCGTCGAAGACCTCGGACGTGGCCGGCGACGGCACGACCACGGCGACCGTGCTCGCGCAGGCCATCTTCCGCGAGGGCGTGAAGACCGTCGCGGCGGGCGCCAACCCGATGGCGCTCAAGCGCGGCATCGACAAGGCCGTCGAGCGCGCGACCGAGGAGATCAAGCGCCTCTCGAAGCCCGTCAAGGGCGACGCCATCGCGCAGGTCGGCACCATCTCGGCCAACGGCGACCGCACCATCGGCGAGATGATCGCCAAGGCGATGGAGACGGTCGGCCGCGACGGCGTCATCACCGTCGAAGAGTCGCGCACGATGGAGACGGAGCTGGACGTGGTGGACGGCATGCAGTTCGACCGCGGCTACCTCTCGCCCTACTTCGTCACCGACCCCGAGCGGATGGAGTGCGTCCTCGACAACCCGCTCATCCTCATCAACGAGAAGAAGATTTCGTCGATGAAGGACCTGCTGCCGCTGCTTGAGCAGATCGCGAAGCTCGGCAAGCCGCTCCTCATCATCGCCGAGGACGTGGAGGGCGAGGCGCTGGCGACGCTCGTCGTCAACAAGCTGCGCGGCACGCTCAACGTCGCGGCCGTCAAGGCCCCCGGCTTCGGCGACCGCCGCAAGGCGATGCTCGAAGACATCGCCATCCTGACGGGCGGCAAGGTCATCTCGGAAGACCTCGGCATCAAGCTTGAGAACATCAAGCTCGAAGACCTCGGCCGCGCCAAGAAGATCACCATCGACAAGGACAACACGACCATCGTGGACGGCGGCGGCAAGGACGCCGACGTGCAGGCGCGCGTCAAGACCATCCGCGCGCAGGTCGAGGACACCACCTCGGACTACGACCGCGAGAAGTTGCAGGAGCGGCTGGCGAAGCTCGTCGGCGGCGTCGCGGTCATCCGCGTCGGCGCGGCGACCGAGACCGAACTCAAAGAGAAGAAGGCGCGCGTCGAGGACGCGATGCACGCCACGCGCGCGGCCGTCGAGGAGGGCATCGTCCCGGGCGGCGGCGTCGCGCTGGTGCGCGCGGCGAAGGCGCTCGACAAGTTCCGCGCTAACGAAGAGGGCGAGGGCGACGCCGACGAGCAGATCGGCGTGACCATCGTCCGCCGCGCGCTCGAAGAGCCGCTCCGGCAGATCGTACAGAACGCCGGCAAGGAGGGCGCGGTCATCGTCGAGAAGGTGCGCGAAGCCAAGAAGGAGTCCTACGGCTACAACGCGGCCACCGAGGAGTTCGAGGACCTCGTCGAGGCGGGCGTCATCGACCCGGCTAAGGTCACGCGCTCGGCGCTCCAGAACGCGGCGTCGATTGCCGGCCTCATGCTGACGACCGAGGCGCTCATCTCCGAGCTGCCCGAGGACGACAAGGCCCCGGCGATGCCCGGCGGCATGGGCGGCGGCATGGGCATGTAATCACGCCCGCCGTCTCATTCGTTGATAAAGGCCGCGCCCGTCAAAGGGCGCGGCCTTTTCTACTGCGAAGGCCCGGCACGGAAATAGTTGTGCCGTCTGTCTCATTTGGGAGGCGATGACTGCCATGGGTTATGCCATCCGCCAACTATCGCCCTCGGACGAGGAGTTCCTACGGGAGATGTTGTACCTGTCTCTCCACGTGCCGGAGGGCGGCTCTCCCTTCCCGCGCGATGTCATCGAGCGGCCCGAGATAGCAAAGTACGTGAGGGGGTGGGGGCGCGCCGGCGACATGGGCTTCGTGGCAGTGGACGCAGAAAGCGGCGAGCCGATAGGTGCGGCGTGGCTCCGCCTGCTCGCGGGAGACGAGAGGGGTTACGGACACGTGGACGACGAAACGCCCGAGCTGGGCATGGCAGTCCTGCCCGAGTTCAGGGGGCGGGGCGTGGGCTCCGGGCTGCTCGCGCGACTGCTGGAGTCTGCCGGGGCCGTCTACGGCTCTGTGTGTCTGAGCGTGTCGGCTGATAACCCCGCGGCGCGTCTGTACGGGCGGGCGGGATTCGAGCCGGTGTGCGAGCGCGGGACTTCGTTGACCATGGTCAAGAGGCTGAGGCCCTGAACGGCGGCGCGGCAGAACGACGCTGTGCACCCGACACGCCTTCAGGACGCTTTCATAACTCTCGGCGGGTTCACCGCGCCCCTCGTCAAACTTGAAAGCACGTCGGGCGGCGACTATACTCCCCGCTCGTTCGTCGAATAACGCACCCCGGCAAGCTGTTCATGACCCTCAACCAGTTAAAGAAGCCCACAGGTCAGGCCCCCGGCGTCTTCCGCTACGGGTGCGGCATCCTGAGCATCGTCGGCGCCCTCTTCTGCCTCTTCTTCGTCATCGCCGCCATCGGCGACATCGTCTCAGGCCGCGAGCAGGATAAGACGGGCGTGCTCATCGGGCTGATCGTCATCTTCGGCGGGCTGGCCGCGACCGGCGTCTTCGCCGCGTGGAAGTTTATGCGCCGCGCGCCCGCGCAGCCGAACCTCGATCTTGAGAACCGGATTCTACAACTCGCCGCGGCGAAGGGTTGCCGGCTGACTGTGGGGATGGTCGCGCTCCACTGCCGCGCCAGCATCGAGGAGAGCCGCGAGGCGCTGGAGCGAATGGCTTTGCAGGGCGCGGCGAGCGTGCAGGTTGAGGACGACGGAGGCATCGTCTACGACTTCTCAGACCTCCTGCCGTCCGGCGAGCTTAAGCCGCCCGCCGGGCAGCGCCCGGTACAACTTCCTTAAGAATTTAACCGCAGGGACACGGAGACACGGCTTGAAGACGATAAGTCAACAAGCCGTGTCTCCGTGTCCCTGCGGTTAATGTCCTAGCGGACGTTCTGTGCGTCGGGGTTGGCGGCGAGCCGCATGCGCTCTTTGTCGAGGTCGCGCTGGACGTGTATGTAGAAGACGACGAGGACGACGACGCCGACGATGAGGGCGATGATGACCCAGGGGTTGCTCTTGACGAAGCCGAAGACACCGCCGGCCCCCGTCGCGACGAGGCCGATGACGAAGGCGTAGAGGCGGCGCGCCTCGCCGACGGAAGCCTGTAGGAAGTCGGTCTGCCACACCGGCGCGGTCTGAGTCAGACCGTTCTGAGTGCCGCGGCCGCCGCCGGCCGAGTCCTGCGTCGCGGCGGGCGTCGCCGCGGGGGTATTCGTCAACACGCCGGGGGACGCAGGTTGAACGCTCGCCGCGGGCGCGGTGTCGGTGACGGCGCGGTGACTTACGTTAACATGGGCCGCGCCGCCGTTGGTCTGGGCGGTCGGGACTGTGCTCGGGATTGTCGAGACGCCCGCGTGAGCGGCCGGGACGCTCGCGGGCGCGGAGACCGCGGGAGTCGTCTGTGCGGGAGTGTGCGGGGGGTGGTCGGGCGTCGCGCCGATGACGGTCGGCTCAAGGTTCTCGTCGGCCGCGTCGGGGATGCGCGCGGCGCGGAGGATGGCCTCCCACTTGACGGCGTTCTGCGCCATCTGCCTGACGACTTCGGGGCGCACGAACAGCTCGCCCGGGTTGATGATGCGGCGCGCGTTGTAGTAGTCGGCCGGGAGGCGGTCGTCGAGCGGGATGTAGTCGGAAAGCCTCTTGCCCGTAAAAAGCCCCTCGCGCATGCCGAGCGAGAGGATGCTCCAGGCGACGTGGGGTTGGAGCGCGAGGTCTGGATCGTCAACCAGATCGACGCCGAGCAGGCGGCCGAACTTGGTGTAGTTGTCCCGGCCCGTGATCTGCACGTAGCCGCGCCCGCGGAACTTCCACCCGTCGCCGGGCTGCGTGTTGCCGAGGTCGAGCCGCCCCTGGTAGTGGCTCATGATGTAGGCGTAGCTGCCCAGCTCGGTGATGGGGTTGTAGGTCAGCGCGACGTAATGACCGTTCACGTCGCCCCCGACGTTCGTCTCGCGCTGGACGGTGGTGAAGGCGTAGCCGAGCTGCCGCACGCTCGTGAAGGCCGGGTCGGACTCGGCCGCGGCGAGCATGCTCGCGAGGCCGCCGAACTGGTAGGGGCCGAGCGGGCCGAAGGCCAGTCGGTAGTGCGCGAAGAAGGTGTCGGAGTCGAATTTCATATGGGCTGACCTCCTGAAGTCGGGCGGGAGGGACGGGCGCGTTTCCGAGGACGCCAGACGATATTCCCGCGCGGCCCCGGGTGTCAACGGAAATGTCAGAACCTCGACTCGAACACGTCGCCGCGCCGCGTCCCGTGGCGCACCGTCAGCTCGGGGTAGGGCGCGTGCTCCGCTTCGGCACGGTCGAGGCCGAGGAGCTTTTCGACTTCGAGGATGCGCGCCTCCTCGCCCTCTATCTCGACGAAGAGTCCGAAGGGCAGCTCGTCGAGGACGACCTCCGCGCCGGGGACGCGCCACGTCTCCCGCCGCTTCTCGTAGACGAGCGCGGGGCGGTAGCCGAGCGCTTCGAGTATCGACGCCAGCGCGGCGGCGTCCGACACCTCGGTCTCCTCCTCGCGCTGCCGCTTGACGGGAGAGCCCGACAGGTCGCGCTCCTTGAACGTGAAGACCGCGCGCCCGCCCTTGCGCCTCAGCCGCAGCACGCGCCGCGCGGGGTCGAGCCCCGGCCCCGTGTAGATGACGTTCTCCTCGAACTCCGCACTTCCCTCCCCCTCCGCGCCGACCTCCTTCAACTTCCGACGCAGCGGTTCGACTTGTTCTAACTCAAGCCTGTACTTCTTCTCTATCTCAATTGGCATAACGAACAGTAGGCGATAGCCGCGTCAGCGGCGTCTGAGTTTAGCCCGGCCTTTCAAGGCCGGGACAGCCGGACGTTAACAAGATGCGCGTCGCGTCCGTCGTCGCATGAACCCGCCCGGCCCGTTCATGCGTCGCTGACGCGACGCGGCCGTCTTCGATTCGATGCAAACCCGGCCTTGAAAGGCCGGGCTAAATTCAAGCGCCGCTCCGCGGCGGCCGCCTACTGCCTACTGCTCACGGCTGCCGAATCCACTTCAACATTTCCGGGATGGTGGCGCGCTTGCCGTACATGAGCATGCCGACGCGGTAGACACGCCCGGCCAGCCAGAGCATGACGGCCACGGTCGCGAAGCCCAGGGCAAGCGAGAGCGCGACCTGCCAGGCGGGCGGCTCCGCCGCGACGATGCGGATGAGCATCGTGATGGGCGCGAAGAAGGGCACGAGCGAGACCCAGACGGCGAACGAGGAGTTGGGGCTGCGGATGACGGGGAACGCGAGGTAGAAGCCGACGACGAGCAGCAGGATGATCGGCATCGAGAGCTGCCCGCCCTCCTGCGAGGTCGTCACCATCGAGCCGACCAGCGCGTAGAGCGTCGAGTAGATGAAGTAGCCCATCAGGAAGAAGAGCACGACGTAGGCGTAGACGCCCGCCGAGACCTGCGGGATGGCGACGGACGCGCCGCGCTCGGCGAAGTACGCGCCCAGGCCCACGAAGGCCAGCCCCCAGATGGCGAACTGCGACAGGGCCACGAGCGAGACGCCGACCAGCTTCCCAGACATCAGCGTGAAGGGCCGGATGGAGGAGAAGAGTATCTCCGCGATGCGCGTCTCCTTCTCCTCGATGACCGCGCCGAGCACGACCTGCCCGTACATGAGGATGGTCAGGTAGATGACGAAGCCCACGCCGAAGACGAGGAAGAAGCCCTGCCCGCGGTCGGCCTCGCCGCCGCCCCCGCCCGCCTTCGTGGTCTTCATGTTGACAGGCTGGTTGACGGCGCGCATCACCTCGGGGCCGACGCCGCGCGCGTCGAGCCGCGCGTCGCGGACGGCCCGCGTGAGCGCGCTCCTGACCTGACTCATGGTGAACACGTCGCCGACGTTGCGCGTGTGGTACTCCGCTTCGCCGCCGTCGAGAACGTTCTGCGGGAGGATGAGGTAGCCGTTCAGCTCGTCGCGCCGGACGCGCTCGTCGAGCTGCGCCTTGACCTCGCCGAGCGCGCGGCCCTCCTTCGAGACCTCCTCGACCTCGAAACTCTGCGCCGCGGCCTTCCCCATCTGCCCCACGCGTTCGCGCGAGTTCTGGTTCATCGCGCCCTGCGCCGCCTCGGGCGCGCCTTCGTCATCACCCTCGTCGTCGCGGCCCGCCGGCGCGTTCCCGAGCGAGTCGCGGACGCGCGCGTACATGCGGCCGGTCTCGTCCACGACGGCGACGCGCGTGGGGCCGCCCGCCTTGATGCCCGCGATGAGGATGGGGACGACTGTGAAGAGCGCGAACATGAGGGGCGCGCCGACGGTGACGATGACGAACATGCGGCTGCGCACGCGCTGGACGTACTCGCGTTTGACGACCGCGCGGAACTTCGCCAGTTGGCTCATTCGGCCCCGCTCACTTTCTCGATGAAGATGTCGTGGAGCGACGGCTCGACCAGCTCGAAGCGCGTGACGCGCGCGCCCGCGGCGAGCAGGCGTCTGAGCAGCTCCTGCGCGTCGGCCCCGGGGGCGAGCAGCGCCTCCGAGTGGTCGCTGTGGCGCTCGACCGAGGCGACCAGCGACGGGTCTTCGAGCACAGCGCCGTCGCCCTCGTAGCGGAGCGCGACCGCGTTGCGGCCGAAGCCGCTCTTGACCTCGCGGATGCTGCCCGAGAGCACCTTGCGCGAGCGGTTGACGAGGCAGATGTCGTCGCAGATGCGCTCGGCCACCTCCATCTGGTGCGTCGAGAAGATGATGGTCTTGCCCGCCGCTTTCAACTCGAGCACGAGGTCTTTCAGGAGCTGGACGTTGACGGGGTCGAGACCCGAGAAGGGCTCGTCGAGGATGAGGAGGTCGGGGTCGTGGAGGACCGCGGCGATGAACTGAATCTTCTGCTGCATGCCCTTCGACAGCTCGGACGCCTTCTTGCGCTTCCAGTCCGAGAGCTTCACCTTCTCGAACCAGCGGTCGAGCGCGGCCTCGGCTTCGCGGCCCGCAAAGCCCTTCAGCTCGGCGAAGAACTTCAACTGGTCGCCGACCCGCATGCGCTTGTAGAGCCCGCGCTCCTCGGGCAGGTAGCCGATGCGGTTCTGAAGCTCCGGCGTGACGGGGCGGCCGAACAGCTCGACCGAGCCCTCGTCGGGGCGCGTGATGCCGACGATCATGCGGATGGTCGTGGTCTTGCCCGCGCCGTTCGGCCCGAGCAGGCCGTAGATGCGCCCCGCGCGCACCGTCAGGCTCAGAGAGTCCACGGCCGTGAACTCGCCGAAGCGCTTCGTCACGCCTTCAAGTCTGAGTGTGGGCTGTTGCTCGCTCAATTTTCGTGTTCAGGAATGTGGATATTGGACGCGAACTTATACGGACTTTCGGCCTGAAAGTTTCGGGCTCAATTTTTAGCCCGGGGCGCAGGTTTTCCCTCCCCGCGCGCGCCGACGCGTGATAATATCTCTGCCGCCGTCACCCCAGAGCGGCTCGGGACAGGGGGTTCTCCACCATGCTCTCCAAAAAGCTCTTCCGTCCGCGCCTCGCCGTCGCGCTTTTCGCCACACTCTACCTGCTTGCGCCCGCGCGCGCGCAGCAGACGGGCTCGCCCGCGCCGCCACCCGGTAAAGACGAAGAGGACGTCGTGCGCATCAGCACCGAGCTGGTGCAGACCGACGTGATGGTCTTCGACGGCTCGGGCAAGTTCGTGGACGGGCTGAAGCCCGAGCAGTTCGAGCTGCGCGTGGACGGCAAGCCGCAGCAGGTCGTCTTCTTCGAGCGCATCCAGGCCGGCACCGTCAACGAGGACGCGCAGATCGCGGCGGCGCGCGGCGGCGTGGGCGGCGCGCGGGCCGGCGGCGCGGCCCTCCCACTCGACCGCGGCCGCACCGTCGTCTTCTTCGTGGATGACATCCACCTCTCGCCCTCAAGCGCCGTCCACATCCGCAAGACCATCCAGCGCTTCATCGACGAGGAGATCGGCCAGAACGACGAGGCGGCCGTCCTCTCGGCCAGCGGGCAGGTCGGCTTCCTCTCGCAGCTCACCGACAACAAGGCCGTGCTGCGCGCCGCGGCCAACCGCATCAGCACGCGACCCTACGTCGTGCGCGACGGCCTGAACCCGGTTATGACCGAGATGCACGCCATGGCCATCGAGCGCAACGACCCCTCGGTGCGCGATTACTTCGTCGAGCAGCTCATGCGCGAGAACCCTTTCATCAAGCGCGACATGGCCCAGACGCAGGTGGAGTCGCGGGCGCGCAACATCGTCCGGGAGTCGAACGCCGTCGCGATGCTCACACTGAACTCGCTAGCCTCGGTCGTGCGCGGCTTCGGGCCGCTGCCCGGCCGCAAGGTGCTCTTCTTCGTTTCGGACGGGTTCCTCGTGAACGACAACGACTCCAGCGTGCGCGACCGCATGCGGACGATCTCGGACGCGGCGGCGCGCGCGGGCGTCGTCATCTACTCGCTCGACGCGGGCGGGCTGCGCACGGGCCATACCGACGCCTCCGACCCGGGCGCCTTCGACCCTTCGGGGCGGCTCGCGCGCGCCTCGTCGGGCGAGGTCTCGGCGATGCAGGCCCCGCTCTTCGCGCTCGCCGCCGACACGGGCGGGCGCGCGCTCGTCAACACGAACGCGCTCGGGCGCGTCGTCTCGGGCGCGCTCAAGGAGACTTCGCTCTACTACCTCCTGGCCTGGAAGCCCGAGGCGGCCGGGGGCGGCTCGCCGAAGTACCAGCGCATCGAGGTCGCCGTGCGCCAGCGGCCCGACCTGCGCGTGCTCGTGCGGCGCGGCTTCTACAACGGCGCGGCGCCGCCCGAACCCGTCGAGAAGAAGAAGAAGGGTGACAAGAAGGCGGACGACAAGAAGGCGGACGCCGCGCCCGCGGGGCCGCAGCCCAACGCGGCCGAGCGCGACCTGCTGTCGGCGCTGCACTCGCCGCTGCCGCGCGCCGCGCTGCCGACCTCCATGGCCGTCGGCTACGTCCACGGCGAGGCGGAGGGCGGCGTGCTCGCCGTCTCGGTCGAGCTCGAGCGCGGGGCGCTCAGCTCCGTCCAGGGGGAGCAGAAGAGCGCCGACTTCGACGTGCTCGGCGTCGTCATCGACGACCGCGGCAAGCCCGTCAGGCAGTTCGGGCAGCGCCTGAGCGTCACGCCGAGCCCGGCCGCACCGGAGTCGCGGAAGCCCGTCGTCTACAGCTTCAGCGTCCCGCTCGCGCCCGGCCTCTACCAGGTGCGTGCGGCCGCGCGCGACGCGCAGAGCGGCCGGACGGGGAGCGCGATGCAGTGGGTCGAGCTGCCCGAGCTGAAGAAGCAGTTTGCGATGAGCAGCATCTTCCTCGGCGAGCGCACCTCGGGGCAGCAGGCGGCGCAGCCCAAGGCGGAGGAGATGTCCCGCGGTGTGCTCCTGAGCGTAGACCGGCGCTTCTCGCGCTCGTCCCACGTGCGCTTCCTGACCTTCGTCTACAACTCCGTGACCGCGCCCGCGGGCACGCCGGACGTGGCGCTCCAGGTGCAGATATTCCGCGACGACCAGCCGGTCTTCACCGCCCCGATCAGCAAGCTCCGCGCGGACGCGGGCCAGGACCTCGCGCGCCTCCCCTACATGGCCGAGCTGAGCCTGGAGACCTTCCCCCCCGGCCGCTACGTCCTCCAGCTCACCGCCATCGACCGCGCCGCCAAGACCAGCACCTCGCAGCGCACGCGCTTCGTGGTGGAATAGCAGTAGGCAGTAGGCAGTTAAAACAGGAAAGACAGTCATATGAAACGGAGGCGGCGAGATTGTTAACTCGCCGCCTCCGTTTTGTTATTTGAGAAGCGTTTTTGCCTTAACTGCCTACCGCCTACTAATCCTCCAGAGAGATGCGGCGGGCGGAGATGACCGGGCCGAAGGCGCGCAGCTCTTCGAGGGTGGCGTCGTCCGGGGGCGCGTCCGTCTCGATGACGGCCATCGCCTCGCCGCCGCGCTCGCGCCGGCCGAGGTGGAAGCGGCTGATGTTGACGTTGTGGTCGCCGAGGATGGTGCCGACGCGGCCGACGACGCCGGGCACGTCGCTGCTCCGCGTCAGAAGCATGTTGCCCGAGGGGACGGCCTCGATGCGGAACCCGTCGATCTCCGTGATGCGCCCGTCCGAGGTCGGGCCGAAGAGCGCGCCCGCCACCGTGTGCTCGCCCGCGGTCGTCCGCACGCGCGTCCTGACCGCCTCGCGCGCGTCCGCGCCGCCCGCGTGCCTGTGCGAGACGGTGACGCTGATGCCGCGCTCCTCCGCGATGAGCAGCGCGTTGACGACGTTGACGCGCGCGCTCATGTTCCGCAGGAGCCCTGCGAGGAAGGCGCGCGTGACGGGCGCGGCGTCCACGCCGATGGCCTCGCCCGCGTACTCTATCTCGACCGAGCGGACGGGCTCGTCCACGAGCTGCGCCTGAAAGCGCCCGAGCCGTTCGGCCAGGTGCAGGTAGGGCTCTAACGCCTTCAACTCCTGCGCGCCGACCGCGGGCAGGTTGACGGCCCCGCGCACCGCGCCCGTCAGGAAGAAGTCGCGCATCTGCTCGGCGACGATGACCGCCACGCCCTCCTGCGCCTCGCGCGTCGAGGCCCCGAGGTGCGGCGTCACCACGACCTCTTCGAGCGAGAGCAGAGGGTGGTCGGCGGGCGGCGGCTCCTCCTCGAACACGTCGAGCGCCGCCCCGGCCACGCGCCCCTCCTTGATCGCCTCGTACAACGCGCGCTCGTCCACCAGCCCGCCGCGCGCGCAGTTGATGACGCGCACGCCCGGCTTCATCCGCGCGAACTCGCGCGCGCCGATGAGGCCCCGCGTCTCGGGCGTCAGGGGCGAGTGGACGGTGACGAAGTCGGCGCGCTCGCAGACCTCTTCGAGCGTGGCGAGTTCAATCCCCTGCTCGCGCACCTGCTCGGGCGCGACGAAGGGGTCGAAGGCCACGACCCTCATCTCGAACCCCGCGGCGCGGCTCGCCACGACGCGCCCGATGCGGCCCAGCCCCACGACGCCGAGCGTCTTCCCGCGCAGTTCGACGCCGACGAACTGCTTGCGCTCCCAACGCCCCGACTTCAGACTCGCCTGCCCCTGCGGCACGCGCCGCGCGAGCGCGAGCAGGAGCGCGAGCGTGTGCTCGGCGGTCGTCATCGTGTTGCCGTCCGGCGCGTTCATCACGACGACGCCGCGCCCCGTGGCCGCCGCCACGTCGATGTTGTCCACGCCGACGCCCGCGCGCCCGATGACGCGCAGCCGCCCGGCCGACTCCAGCAGCGCGGCCGTCACCTTCGTCTCGCTCCGCACGACGAGCCCGTCCGCCCCGGCCACGGCCTCCGCGAGTTCCTCGCCCTTCAGCCCCGTCCGCTTCTCCACAAGAAACCCGGCGGTACGCAAAGGCTCAAGCCCGCTCTCGCTCACGTCGTCCGCGACGAATATTTTGATATTGATCATCGATGAAAGTTACATCGGGCCGCCGGTGTCGCTGCCGTCGGCGCGGCCTTCGCCGCCGGTGTCGGGTTTGGGGGAAGAGCCTTCGAGGTCGCTGCCGGTGCTGCTGCCTGAGCCGCCCGTGCTGACCTTCTCGTTCGCCTCGATGTCGCTCAGGGTTTCGGAACTCGTCGCCTCGGCGTCGCGCTCGGGCGTGCCGCCTTCGGTCGAAGCCTTCGGGTCTTGTGTCTCTTCCATCTTCACCCCTCTTCGGTCAGTAGTAGATTAAACGTAGCGTGACGAGCAGCGACATCGCCGCCGCCGCGTAGAAGCCGGCGAGCATGTCGTCGGCCATGATGCCCAAGCCCCCGCCCAACCCTTCGAGCCTCCGCACAGGGTACGGCTTCCAGATGTCGAAGACGCGGAAGGCGACGAAGCCCGCGACGACCGACCACGTCCACGTCGTCAGCCACGGCACGAAGAGGAACGTGATCAACTGCCCCGCGACCTCGTCCACGACGACCGCGCCCGGGTCTTTCTTCCCCAGCATCTTCTCGGCGCGCGTCGCCGCCCACGTCCCCGCCAGCGCGACCAGGAGGATGACCAACAGTTGCACCGTCGTCAGGATGCCCTGGAACTGCTGCGGCGCGAGGTCGAGCCCGCGCCTGACCGCGAAGTCGAAGATGCGCTCCGTGAGATACCCGAGGCCGAGGTAGAGTGCGACGCCGACGCCCGAGCCCCACGTCCCCGGCGCGATGGGGATGAGCCCCACGCCGCACGTCGCCAGCGCCAGCGCGAAGTAGTCGCCCGCCGTCCGCCGCCGCTCCGGCACGACGATGTGTGCCGGCTCGACTATCGGGTGGGCTATGGAGTCGCTCGACTCTTTCTGCTTGGACATGGGGAGATTGTCACCGCCTTAAACTATCCTGCCGACCAGGTCGTACTGCTGCGCCTCCGTGATCTCGACGTTGACGAACCGGCCGGTCTCGGGCGCTACACTGTCGGGCGAGTCGTTGATGAGGACGACGCCGTCGATCTCGGGGGCCTGCGCCTCCGTGCGCCCCTGCCAGAGCAGCTCGGTCTCTTCGGACTCGCCCTCGAAGAGGACGCGCAACGTTTGGCCGACGCGCGCCCGGTTCTTCTTCAGAGAGATGCGCGACTGCGCGCGCATCAGCTTCGCCCGGCGCGCGCGCGCGACTTTGGCGTCTACCTTGTTAGGCAGGTCGAAGGCCGGCGTGCCCTCCTCGTCCGAGTACGTGAAGACGCCGACGCGGTCGAACTCGACGTTTTTGATGAACGCCAACAGCTCCGCGAAGTCCTCTTCGGTCTCGCCGGGGAAGCCCGTGATGAAGGTCGTGCGGACGGCAACCCCCGGCACGCGCTCCCGCACGCGCTCGATGAGCCGTTCGAGGCTCGCGCGGTTCCCGCCGCGCTTCATCAACCTCAAGACGTTCTGCGAGGCGTGCTGCAACGGCATGTCGAGGTACTTGACCGCCTTCGGCTCCTCGGCCAGCACGTCGAGGAAGGCGTCGCTGATGTGCGTCGGGTAGGTGTACATCACGCGCACCCACTCGACGCCTTCGAGCCGGCACAGCTCGCGCATGAGGTGGGCGAGCGCGTCCCGCTCGCCCAGGTCTTCGCCGTAGCGCGACGAGTCCTGCGCGACGAGGATGATCTCCCTGACGCCCTGCGCGGCCAACTGCTCCGCCTCGGCCACGACGGAGCCGAAGCGGCGGCTGCGGAAGTGGCCGCGCATCTGCGGGATGAAGCAGAAGGCGCACGGGCGGTCGCAGCCCTCGGCGATCTTGACGTAGGCGAAGTGTTTGGGCGTGGCGAGCACGCGCGGCGTCGATTCGTCGTAAAGGTATGTCGCCGTCTGATTGCCGAGCGGCAGCACGGGCAGCGAGCGCGCGTTGACGCGCGGGTTCGCGACCGTCGTGATGTCGTTAATCTGGCTCGTGCCGATGAAGGCGTCAACCTCCGGCATCTCCGCGCGCAGCTCGTCTCGATACCTTTCAACTAAGCAACCGGCGACGACGAGGCGCTGGCACTTTCCTTCCGACTTCAAACGCGCGGCTTCGAGAATAGCGCCGATGGACTCCTTCTTCGCCGCGTCGATAAACCCGCACGTGTTGACGACGAGCGTGTCGGCCTCGGCCGCGTCGCTCGTCAGCTCGTAACCCTCCTGCTTCAGACGCCCCATCATCACCTCGCTGTCCACGAGGTTCTTTGGGCACCCCAGACTGATGAATCCGACTTTCTTCATAACTTCGCGTAAACCGTGAACCGTAAACCGTGACAGGAAGAACCGCGACCGGGCGGAGCCCGCTTTCACTTGTCACGGTTTACGGTTCACGGTTCACGATTCCTTCCAGGTGGCGCTCGACCTCTTCGGCCTCGGCGCGGGTTAAGTCTTGCGCGCCGTAGCGGACGCGGTTGTAGGCGCGGGTGACGGCGAGCACCTCGGGGGCGCCGACCGCCTCCGCGAATTCGAGCGGCGTCTGGTCGGCGCGGCGCACGAGACCGCGGGCGCTGAGCGCCGCCGTCATGCGCTCGTAGAACTCGACGATAGTCCGGGCCGCCTCTTCGCCGTCGCGCTTCGTGCCGCGCGCGAAGAGACCTTTGCGGCGCAGCCACAGCAGCCCGACTCCGGCCAGCAGCAGAGACGCGGGCGCGAGCGCCACCGGCGACGCGACGTATCCGAAAGCACCCGAGAGCCCGCCGCCCCTGCCGCCGAACCACGCGGCGAAGAGCGCGCCCAGGCCGTCCGCCGAGTCCGAGGCCGCACGTGTGTAGTCGTTAATCTGGCTGGAGATTGTTCGCGCCAAAGCACGCTGGCCCTGCCTATCATAGGCGACCACGTGCTGAATCCAAAACAGCTCCAACGCGTCGGCGTAGCGGTGGAACGCGCCGAGGAGCCCCCGGCCGCTCGTGCCCGCGGGCCGGCCGGCCGCGGGCGTCGGGTCGAACGCGACCCACGCGTCGGCCTCCGAGAAGTAGACCTCGACCCACGAGTGCGCGTCAGCCTGCCGGACGACGTAGGCGTCGGCCGCGGCGTTGTATTCGCCCGTCTGGAAGCCGTTGACCACGCGCGCCGGAACCCTCAGCGTCCGCAGCATCACGGCCATCGCCGTCGCGAAGTATTCGCAGTGGCCCGCGCGCACGTTGAAGAGGAAGTCCGAGAGCGGGTCGGGGCCCTTGGCGCGCATCTCAAGGGAGTAGCGGTAGTCGCCCTCGTAGGCGTTGCTGTTCAGGTGCGCCTCGACGGCGCGCGCCGCCTCGTACGGGTTGCGAGCGCGCGCACGCGCGGCGACCAGCACGGCGAGGCTGCCCACGCGCGTGTCGAGGCTCGCGGGCAGTTGCAGGTAGTCGCCCACGGGGCGGCGCAGGTTGGGCGTCGTCCCCCTGGGGTAGCTGAAAGGCTCTTCGCGCAGCCGGTCGGGCGGGGGCTCGTAGGTGTCCGAGTGAACCGTGTAGGTCAGGCGCTCCGTCGGGTGCGGGCGCGTGAGGAGCCCGTCCTCGATGTCGCGCCTGACACTCTGGAACCCTCCCTGGAGCGCGAGCGCGCGCGGCGCGGCGAAGATGACCGGCGTGTCGATGGGCTCGACGAAGAAGGTCTGCGTCGTCAGTCGCGTGATGTCCTCGGTCGTGCCGAGCTTGAAGAGGTTGCCGTCGAAGGCGGGGTAGCTCGGCAGCGCGTCAGACTGCGACCAACTGCGGCCGTCGAAGCGGTCGAGCGCGACGCCGCGCCAGCGCAGCGGCCGGCCGGCGGCCTTCGCCGGGGCCTCGACGCGGACGCGCATGACGAGCTGGTTGCTCTCGTTGAGCCGCCCGATGTCGCCGAGCGTGACGTGGTCGGAGAAGCCCGTGAAGCCCGTCGAGGCCGCGCCGCCCGGGACGGACAGCGTGTTCTCGGCCGCGCGCGGCGTGATGAGGAATATGGGGAGCGCCAGCCCGAAGATCGCCAGGAACAGGCAGGCCGCCGCCAGCGGCAGACGCCGCAGGGCCCTCGCGCCCTTCTGGCCCTTCCCCGCGCGGCCACGCCGGAAGAGCCCGGGCTTGTTGGCGACGAGCAGGCGGCTCTCCGCCTGCGGCACGACGCGCGAAGACTTCCGCAGCTCGAAGCAGACGACGGCCAGGAGCGCCGTGAAGACGTAGAGGCCGAGCGAGAGCATGAACATCGGGCTCGCGCTCAGCCCCGCGGCCAAGAGCACCTCGAAGAAGGAGATGAGGAAGAGGAAGAGCCAGTCGCGGTCTGACTTGACCTGGAGCAGCTTGATCGACGAGAGGAGCAGCGTGAAGTGGACGAGCGCGCTCACGCCCGCGTAGACCTGCTGCGCCGCGTCCTGCGCGCCCGCGCGCTGGTAACTCCAGTCGAGGTAGAAGGCCGGCAGCGCCAGCAGCACGACAACCATCCCGGCGCGCTCCGACAACTGCCAGCGCGTCTCGGTGAGCTTCCAGGAGAGCGCGAGCACCGCGGCGAACGCGAGCGCCAAGACGGGGCCGACGCCGCCCGCGACCGCTAGCGCCAGCACGCCGCACGCGACCATCGCGTAGGAGCAGGCCCGGAAATACCTCTCGAAAGACATCGACTCCTTAGATGCCGGACGGCCTACTTCTGCCTGAGCCTGACCTCGAAAAGTTTCGGCCAGAGCTTCCCCGTCACGAAGAGGCGGTCGCCCGCCTCGTCGTAGGCGATGCCGTTCAGGACGGCCTCCTCGTCGGTCACTTCGCCCGGCTTGAGCAGCCCCGAAAAATCGATCCAGCCCCTGACCTGACCCGTCTGCGGGTCGATGCGCGCGACGCGGTTCTGGTGCCAGACGTTCGCGTAAATCTCGCCCTTCACGTACTCGAGCTCGTTCAGCTCCATCACGGGGCGCGCGCCGTCCGTGACGCTGATGACGCGCCTGACGCTGTAGTTCGAGGGGTCGATGAAGCGGATTTTGTTCGAGCCGTCGCTGAGGATGAGCGAGTCCGCGTCGTGCGTCAGGCCCCAGCCCTCACCGGTGTAGGGGAACTCGCCGGTCTTCTCGAAGGTCTGCGGGTCGTAGACGAAGCCCTTCTCGCCCTTCCAGGTGAGCTGGTAAATCTTCCCGCCCATGAGCGTTATGCCCTCGGCGAAGAAGTAGGGCGCCACGTCGATCTTTTTGAGCACCTTCCCCGTCTGCAACTCGACGCGCCGCAGGGTCGATTGACGCTCGAGCCCGGTGCTCTCCAGCAGCGCGCCGTCGCTAAAGACGAGCCCCTGCGTGAAAGCCTCCGGGTCGTGCGGGAAGGTGTTGACGACCTCGTAACCGTAGACGGGCACGGCCGCGCGCGGCGCGTTGGCGTTCGCGTTCGGTGGCGGCGCGTTGGCGGGGAGCGAATTCGTCTTCGTGCCGGCGGCGCCGCAGCCGGCGAAGAGAGATGTGAGCAGAAGTAGACTTAAGAGTTGTCGCATGCCTGGCGTTTTCCCGCCCTTCCTTTCCGAGTCCGAGGCCGAACGTTTCGTCCCTCATTCTCTCAAGAGGAGGCCGAAAACCGAAAGCCCGCCCGGAGTCGTAAAGCCCGGCGTGAACATTCATTCTCCGCGGTGATAGTTTTCGCGCGAGATTTCCGCACTAAGGGTTGTAAGAGCGCTGTCGGCTCCGAATTGTTTACTCTCGGCCGTCCTACTCGCCGCCGCGAATAGACACCGTCACCAACCACTCACCCCAAAGGAGGTCTAAACGAATGAAATCCCGACTCACGGTAACGCTTCTGACACTCGCCGGGCTGATAATACTCGCCGGACAGCTTCGCGGCGGGAGTTCGGCCGCCGCGGTGGACAACCACGTCAACCCCCACTACAAAGGCGGCTCGTCCTTCAACCTGGCAGGCGCCGGCCCGAACGTCGCCCGTTGCGGGGCGTTCCCCGAGAACGTCGAGCTGAGCTTCACGGGCTCAGGGATTGACACCGAGGGCGGCTACAACACCGCCGTCTTCTCCGCGTGCACCAACACCACGACCAACCTCGTCTTCGACCTGAAGGCGACCGACACGTACGTGCAGACCGGCGATCAGGTCAACATCGAGGGCGACCCCTTCGTGCTGGTGCCCAACCCCGCCATCTGCGCCGCGTCGAACGCCCACGGCGTGCCCTTCCGCGTCGCCGGCGGGACGGGCAAGTACGCGGGGGCGACGGGCCAAGGGCGTTTCCACATCACCAGCAACCTGACCCCGTGTAACGGGCTGACGCCGCCGGCACAAGTCTGGTTTGAAGGAGTCATCAAGACGAAATAAGTACGCCGGATTCGGCTCCGGCTCAGCCTGTTGCGTGAAGCGCGCATCAAGACTCGCCGGCCGCTAAAACGAAAAGCCCGCTCAAGTTTTCGCTTGAGCGGGCTTTTCGTAAAAATTAATCCGGCGGCGACCTACTCTCCCACGCAGCTTCCCGCGCAGTACCATCGGCTCTGAGAGGCTTAACTTCCGTGTTCGGGATGGGAACGGGTGTGACCCTCTCGACAAAACCACCGGAAAACTTGAAAGAACTGAAGCCCAGAGGGCTTTGAGAATCGAATAGTGAAGTTGAAGGCTAACCGTGCAAGCACTTGTCGTTGCTCGTCAGTAAATTTTACGGTCAAGCCTTGGGACTTATTAGTACTGGTCAGCTAAACGTATTACTACGCTTTCACACCCAGCCTATCAACGTGGTGGTCTACCACGAGTCTCACTGGCAGGTCTCATCTTGGGTCTGGCTTCACGCTTAGATGCATTCAGCGTTTATCCATGCTCCACGTAGCTACCGAGCGCTACCCCTGGCGGGATAACTCGTACACTAGAGGTGGATCCAACCCGGTCCTCTCGTACTAAGGTCAGATTCCCTCAAACCTGCTCCGCCCACACCAGATAGGGACCGAACTGTCTCGCGACGTTCTAAACCCAGCTCACGTACCGCTTTAATCGGCGAACAGCCGAACCCTTGGGAGCTTCTGCACCCCCAGGATGCGATGAGCCGACATCGAGGTGCCAAACCCTGCCGTCGCTGTGGACGCTTGGGCAGGATCAGCCTGTTATCCCCGGCGTACCTTTTATCCGTTGAGCGATGGCCCTTCCATACAGAACCACCGGATCACTAACTCCGACTTTCGTCCCTGCTCGACGTGTATGTCTCACAGTCAGGCTGGCTTATGCGTTTACACTCTACGGCTGATTTCCAAACAGCCTGAGCCAACCTTCGAGCGCCTCCGTTACGCTTTAGGAGGCGACCGCCCCAGTCAAACTACCCGCCTGATAGTGTCCCTGCCCCGGATGACGGGGCTAGGTTAGAACGCAGACATGCACAGGGTGGTATCTCACCGTTGCCTCCCCGGCCCCCGAAAGGACCGGTTCAAAGGCTCCCACCTATCCTGCGCAGCGCATGCCCGCATTCACTATCAAGTTGTAGTAAAGGTGCACGGGGTCTTTCCGTCTAGATGCGGGAAACCGGCATCTTCACCGGTACTACAAGTTCGCTGTGCCACTCGTTAAGACAGCTCCCAGATCGTTACGCCATTCGTGCAGGTCGGAACTTACCCGACAAGGAATTTCGCTACCTTAGGACCGTTATAGTTACGGCCGCCATTCACTGGGGCTTCGATTCGGAGCTTCGCCTTGCAGCTAACCCCTCCTCTTAACCTTCCAGCATTGGGCAGGCGTCAGCCCCCATACGTCGTCTTCACGACTTTGCGGAGACCTGTGTTTTTAGTAAACAGTCGCCTGGGACATTTCACTGCGACCGTCCCGGAGGACGGCACCCCTTCTCCCGAAGTTACGGGGTCATTTTGCCGAGTTCCTGAACGAGTGTTCTCACAAGCGCCTTAGGATTCTCACCCCACCTACCTGTGTCGGTTTGCGGTACGGTCAGTGGAGCAGTTATGTCGAACGAGGCTTTTCTTGGCATCTGGGGTCAGAGACTTTTTTCCGCCCCGAAGGGCGTACTTTCGTCCCCGCCTTTACCCTGATGTGGCCCGGATTTGCCTAAGCCACGGGCTATGACGGTTCAACCGGACATCCATCGCCGGTCTCTCCTACCCGGATGCGTCCCCCCACGACACTGCTACTGGTTCCGGAATTTTAACCGGATTTCCATCGACTACGCCTTTCGGCCTCGCCTTAGGTGCCGACTTACCCTGAGCAGATTAACTTTACTCAGGAAACCTTAGGTTTACGGCGCGCAGGGTTCTCACCTGCGTTATCGCTACTTATGCTGACAGAGTCTTTTCTGATCGCTCCAACGGCCCTCTCGGTGCCGCTTCGCAGCTACAGAATGCTCGCCTACCATGATGTAAACATCATCCGAAGCTTCGGTGCGTGGTTTGAGCCCCGTTGTATTGTCGGCGCAGGGCTGCTTGACCAGTGAGCTATTACGCTTTCTTTAAAGGATGGCTGCTTCTAAGCCAACCTCCTGGCTGTCAGTGCTTCCCCACTTCCTTTTCCACTAAACCACGACTTGGGGACCTTAGCTGTCGGTCTGGGCTGTTTCCCTCTCGACCACGAATCTTAGCACCCGTAGTCTGACTCCCGGATATCGCTCATCGGCATTCGGAGTTTGATTGGGTTCGGTAACCCTGTGGGGCCCCTAGCCCATTCAGTGCTCTACCACCGATGGCGTCAGTCCGAGGCTAGCCCTAAAGCTATTTCGGCGAGAACGAGCTATCACGAGATTTGATTAGCCTTTCACCCCTAAGCACAGGTCATCCAAACGGTTTTCAACCCATACTGGTTCGGACCTCCACGTGGTGTTACCCACGCTTCATCCTGCCCATGCCTAGATCATCTCGCTTCACGTCCGAATACCACAGACTAAACGCCCTATTAAGACTCGCTTTCGCTTCGGCTCCGGCATCCGCCTTAACCTTGCCTGTGACATTCACTAGCCAGCTCATTATGCAAAAGGCACGCGGTCAGCCAGGACGAACCTTGGCCTCCCACTGCTTGTAAGCAAACGGTTTCAGGTACTATTTCACTCCCCTCACCGGGGTTCTTTTCACCTTTCCCTCACGGTACTGGTTCACTATCGGTCACTTCGGAGTATTTAGCCTTACCGGATGGTCCCGGCGAATTCATGCAGGATTCCTCGTGTCCCGCATTACTCGGGTGCCAGAAGGGAGGGTTCTAAGTTTTCGCATACGCGGCTATCACGCTCTATGGCCGGACTTTCCAGACCGTTCCGCTAACCTGAACCTTTGTAACTCCACAATTTCTGGTCCCACGACCCCACTGGGGCATGCCCCAATGGTTTAGGCTGTTCCGCGTTCGCTCGCCGCTACTGACGGAATCACTGTTGTTTTCTTCTCCTCCGGGTACTGAGATGG